>JACCDO011097613.1_pt1 | contig 15662 bp, 25 predicted proteins | sample 7446101 | NCBI WGS metagenome assembly JACCDO01 (sample SAMN15323440, study PRJNA562643) | freshwater metagenome | isolation source: river surface water | place: USA:Blue River Watershed | collected 2017-08-16
CTCGTATTAATTGAGATTTGGCCTTTGTGTACCTTGTTATTCTACAGATCAGAACCGGTTTTGTCAATCTGAGTCTTCATTGCATCAAGCATCTTAGACATATTATTCAAAATAATATTCATATCAGTTCCAGGGGGCATACCCATCATCACTGCAGAATGCATAATACGTTCTTTCATTTTTTGTGCTTCTGGATCATCAGATAAACTCATTCTTGTATAAAGAACTTTTTGTTTATCTAAAAGGCGCTCCATTATTTCAACGTGTCTCAATTTATCTTCCTTCGTCATTGAAGGAAATTTAAAGACGCTTCCGTAAACTTCTTCTTGAAGTTCAGAAATTTCAGTCATCTCTGCACGGACGACTTCAGAATCAAAAAAACTCATTTGTCCCCCAAAACTAGTTCTTTTAAGATCTTGCGAAAACGCAATACATCTATATGTAGGAAGGGAGAATACTTCTTAATTCTACGACTGACGGTTTCCCACACTGGATCCTGGAGTTTCTTATCAAACTTATTCCCGAACAGGAATATTTTATCGTAAATAACAAGTGTTTCCAGGCTAATATTCCCACTAAGGAATTTTTTGAGAAGTGGTGGATGCCCCTTTGAGCAATTAAAAACTTCTTCAAACTTATTATCTTCAAAAAGACTTTGTGATTCTTCTTTAAAGACATAAGAAAGAGACTGAACTTTTTTCTGCCAGTTCTGATATCTATCTTCTCCTTCTCTCATAATCTCTCCGATCCAGAGTGTCTCTGGATCATTACAAGAGACAAAATTTGCGACAAAGAAATTTTCTACTTCCTTATCGTCTCTTTGTCTTGACATTTTTTCAAACCAAAATCTGTCTTTCCGTTTATAAAAAGATTGAAGACTTGCTCTGGTTTTTTTATTGTATGTAAAATAATCGTAAGAATTACTTGTAAAGTGGTTTTTTAATGCAAGATAAATTTTATAGCAATCAAAGGGCATCATTTAAAAAACTAATTTGGCACGGGAAGTCTTCTTGAGAAAATTAAGTTCCATTGCCTCATACTTAATCTTTTCTTTCAGAGGTTTTGAAATTAATTTTGGAACTGATTCAACATCAATATTATTTTGTTCGCAAAAATGAATAATAGCATCAATATAATTCATTTCAGCATTTATTTGCACAAGATTTTCAATCTCTTGAGCGAACTTAGAGGGGCAAAAAAACTTATCTTCTAGTGCTTTCTCTAATTCATTCTCCATCTGGCCTAATATTGTGATGTACAAATTCTTTAATGTAGCGAACTAATAACTTAATATAATCGGATTTATTCCGTTTGTCAAATATTTTGACTTCGCCACCAGGAGTTACCATAATCGTAATGAGTTTAACTGGAGCAATTTCAGTTAATTCATAATACGCAGCAGCATAAAACATTTCCTGAACGAAATAGTTTTCAATCCACTCTTCTGGTTTGATTTTCTCTGATGTCTTGAAGTCAATGACTGCAAGTTCTCCATCGTATTCTGCAATACAATCAACTCTTCCAGCAAGTCCAAGATATTCTGAGTAAAGAGTTCTTTCAATAGCATGAATATTATTTATCTTATCAAGATAAGGTTTCGCATGATGAAACATAAACTTTGTCATGGGTTGATAATCATCCCAATTCAGTTCTTTGTTCTCAAGATAATCCTGACAGACTTGGTGAAAATCAGTTCCTCTTGCTGTTGCTTTTTTGGTAATACGATTTGCTTCTTCAAGTCCAACTCGCTGTCGCCATTTTGCAAAAATTTGGCGATTATAGAATGATGTGACTGAAGTGATAGAAGGCACCCACTTACCACTTGGAACTTGATAGAGGCGAATGCTTTCTGTTGTCTTGCAATCTAATTCAATATCACCCAGAAAATTGTGATGAATAAATGCCATTATACCACTGAATAGTTTTTTTTAATCCGCTTATTATAGATGTTTTTGGATTCCAACAAAGCTGATTTTTTATTTTATCATTATCTATTGAATAACGCAAATCATGTCCTGGCCTATCAGATACAAATTGTATTAAACTTTTATCACCTCCCATAATATCTAAAATCATATTCACCAAATCAATATTTTTAACCTCACACTCTCCTCCGATATTATATTTCTCACCAACTTTTCCTTTGAGAAATACTTCATAGATCGCTTCACAATGATCTTCAACATAAATCCAATCCCGCATATGTTGTCCATTTCCATAGACAGGAATTTTTTCCCCAAGAATAATATTTTTAATTATCTTTGGAATTAATTTTTCCACATGCTGCCTAGGCCCATAATTATTTGAGCAATTAGTAATCTTTACGGGGATTCCATATGTATTATGGAAAGCCATAACAAAATGATCACTAGATGCTTTTGATGCAGAATAAGGATTTTGTGGGTTGTATGGAGTATCCTCAGTGAATGACTTATCATCATAACTCAGTGCTCCATAAACCTCATCTGTTGAAATGTGATGAAACATTTCAACATCATGATCAATTGAAAGTTGAAGGAGATTGATTGTACCGATGATGTTAGATTCCACAAAAGGTATCACGTTTTTAATTGAATTATCAACGTGAGTTTCTGCTGCAAAATGAAATATTTTGGTTGGTTTATACTTTAAAAATGCATCAGTCAATGCAGTCTTATCAGATAAATCAACCATATAGAGAGTTACATCATCTGGAAGATGATGCCAATTTGCAGCATATGTTAATTTATCAATACAAACGATTTCTTCATCGGTAACATTTGATAAATGATGAAGAAAGTTACTGCCAATAAATCCACATCCACCAGTAACAAAAATCATACTTTAGCTTCCATTTTTGCAAGAATATATTCTTTTACAAACCCAGAACGAACAATATCCTCAACACCAAATTCAATAATATCAACAGATGGCATAATACGAAGAACTTTCATGAAATCGATGATGCCATTTTTTTCATTTGTCTTAACAAGATCACTTTGAGTAGCATCACCACAGAACATAATTTTTGAATTCTCACCAACACGAGTAATGATAGAATCTAACTCATGGAAGTTGAGATTTTGGAATTCGTCTACGATAATGATAGCATTGTCCAGAGTAGTTCCGCGAATAAAAGAAGTACTCCAAAAACTAATCGTACCTTGTAGTTTGAGGTTCCCATAAAGCATTTCAAATGATGCATCGTCGGGCATTTGGAACATATACTTTACCATATTCTTATAAGGAATTTGATAAAGTGATGATTTATCTTCGTGATCTCCCGGAAGAAATCCGATCTCACGGGTGGCAACAAGAGATCTTACAATATAAATTTTTTCATAAGGAGATCTTTCATCCAATACATCACAAAGGGCATTATAGAGTGTGATGAAAGTTTTACCAGTACCTGCACATCCATAAGCAACGATATTTTGATTTGATTCGTATGCTTTATAGAGTAGTTTTTGATTTTCTGTGAGAGGTTCAATGTCTCTCATTAAATCAGCATTGATTGGTTTCTTACGCTTCATTTGTTTTGCAGTAAGTCCAACACCAATCGGTTGATCCTCTTTTCTTCTTCTTGCCATATGTAATTAGATTTTTTTGACTTTTGAACCAGGCATCTTGGAAGCACGTCCAAGAACTTCATTCCATCCAGGATTTTTGGAGATTAATTTATTTTGCCAATCCCCAACTTCTCCGGGAGAAGCACAACCTTCAGACCAGTCCCGTTGCCACTCGGGATTATCTTGATACCATTGTGTGATATCGTGGACACTCATCTCAATGACTTTCTTTTCACCAGTTTCTTTATGAATGATTGGATAAATTGCCAATGTTTTCCTCCATTTTATATGTCAATATTTATTCAATAGTAATGGAAGGTGCATCTACGCACTCTGGACATTCTTCACGAGTCCACCCAAGTGCTTCAGATACTGCAGGAAACTGACATGTAAAGATGCAACGAATTGCTTCTGCAATTTCCATATGTTCTTTCTGAGTACCATGAGCAGAACGCAAATCAATGTAGTGTATCCAAGAACGCACAGAGCCAGTCATATAGAGGCGTGTGGGCGTTGCCAGGGGAAGTACGAACCTTGCACACTCTTTAGCGACTCCTTTTTCCAGAAGACGGTTGTAGAGGCGCTGAGATGCCTCAAAATGGATTCGGATGTCTTCTAGCAAAGTCAGTTTCAGATAGTCAGGAAGATCGTCAATTGAGTTCTGACGGTTCTTATCGTCTTGCCTACGAAGTTCAGGAAGAGGAATAGTTTGATTCAAAAGATTTGTATCTGCATATCGTTGAGAAAATTCTTGATATGTAAAGGAACGATGCCGAAGTATTTGAGCGGCGATTCCCCTTGTAGTATTAATCTCAATCGTCATTGACGCTTGTTCAAAAATACTCCAATGTTGGTGCTGAATACAATATTTTAGAAGCCCAGCAAACTTTTCATTAACTTGATTTGCTGGATTAGAAACACGAGCGCAATACGCCATATGCTTTTCTGCATCTGGAGTTACTGACACAAGTTTAACTTCTGGTTTCATAAACTCAAATTCAGTTAGGATATCCATCTTCTTCATAAAATACTTCGTCGTAGTCTTCAATGTATGGTGCTATTTCTTGATAATTTAGTTCTTGTTTATTTTCATCTTCTTGAAGATCCTCCACCTGAAGTTCTTCTTTCAAGCAATTTACAAGAGACTCAAGATTTTTTACAATTAATTTAAGTTTTTCTTTATCCATAGGAAAGTAAATCACTTAAATATTATAGTTAAAAAAAAGAGGGGAGTCAAGTCCCCTCATATATCATCCAAGAGTTGCCATATGATATTGAGCAATCTCTAGTTTTCTTTGCTTTTGAATTTGCTTACGGATTAGATTGAGCCAGTTCATTTGTGTCCCTCCTTTACAAACTTAACACCACGATAGGTTTCGTTGTATTGTTGGGGTTGCTGCATCATCTGTTGTTGATACTCTAAACGCTTTTGCGTATCGTATTCAACACCGCGATATACTACTTTAGACATTAGGGTTCTCCTTAGTTTTTTAGGTTAAAGAGCGTTCCTTCAGTCGGCTTTTGCGTCTATCTTGCACTCCTTGGGGGAGATTTGCTTAACCTCCCACACTAAATCATTTCTCATCTGAGAAGTTAATGATTTATTTGCATTAACTTTTCCTGCAATCAACTGTGCTTGTAGGCAAGTTAAGATGAGTGCTTCCATAGATGAACGATCCGTTCCGAGTCGGCTTACTTCCGTTCGCTATTCGCAAATAGCGAATGAACGTTAGGAGAATATTATACTCCTAGTTATCTTATATAGTCAAGTGTTTTTGTAATATTTGTTACAGTTTAGAAAACTTAATAGGGAAATTTTTTACCGGAGTTTTTTTCCAGCATTTTTGGAAATAAAACTTGATTTTTGTTTTACCTTTCAATATAACTTAGTGTATGATCTTGTGCAAATAATTGATCTATGATCATATCACATCCAATTTTAGGATCACATTCTCCACATGTATAAACATCTACTGCTGCTTTACCTTCTTCGGGCCATGTATGAATACTAATATGACTTTCAGATAACAAGCAAATAACGGTGACTCCTTGCGGTTCAAACTTCTTTGAAATAGTCTGAACAACAGTGGCCCCGCTTGCTGATGCTGCGTTTTCTAGTAAGTCTATAAGACAACGCTCGTCGTCCAAAAGGACAAACGAGCACCCATACAGGTTTAAAAGATAATGCTTACCCATTTACTCAATTGCTTCCGAATCTATTCCATATTGATTTATTAGTTTATCAATTTTAGTCTCTTTACCTGATAATTTTTCTATTTCAAATATAGATGACTTCTGATACTTTTTAAGTTTTTTGTATTCTTTAATGAGTTTATCTACTTCTCTATTTCGAACATAAAGTTTTACTTCTTTATCTTTTTTCTCATTAACAAATCCACCAAATCCGCCTGTCATTTGCGCGTCCTTTTTTCTTGTTTTTTCTCCCCCCAAAGTTTAGGATTAATTCTACCATATCCAAAATCAATACTTTTGATTCCTTCACGATACTTGTCCCAATACATATCAAAAATTTTTGAAACTTTTGGGCCTCTTGTTAGATCATAACATAGTTTTCCCTCAAGTTCATATTTAACGATTCTTGCATCGTTAGGTGCATCTTTAGTAGTAACTTGTTCCCAAGTACCATTTTTTATGAGAACTTCACAACCATATTCTTGTGGCAGATTTTCTTTAGAATTATTTTTATTTTCTGCCATTTTTTTCTCCTTTCTCACTGCTACTGTCATGAACGTCCTCCCCATTGAACATCTGGGTAGGCTTCACTTACAACTTCCTTACTAATTTTATATTTAGTTTGCAAATTTTTATCTTTTGTAAGAATTAGTACTTCTGCTTCTTTTGGATGAAGGCCTCGCAGAAGATTAATGAACATCATTTCTCTACGAATAGTCGAGAGTGCATCATTACCACCTTTTACATAATGGTAAAGATTTTGCCATTCTTTTCGGAGAGAAGTTCTACCTCTTCCATCTAGATCTTGTCCTGTCGCTGATGCGCCACCTGCAGCTTCTTTTGCTAGATTATCTGAAAGAGTTCCAGAATAAACTGACTGCTCATCAGCATTTCCATAAGGAACATCTCCTTCAGGAAGAAGAGAGACTACAGATTCGTCAAAATTCCAAATAAAAACTGCTTTAAGTGAGTCGTGTTCGTATGTTTTAAGAACTTCTACTTTCTTAGCATTACTTTTTTGCTTCGAAGCAAGTTCTAACACTTCGTAAACAAAAGGATTTACCGGAAGAGTTTCAATTGGTTTTTCAATTGTTGTCTTCTTCCTCGATGTCGTCGTAGTCATAATCGTTTTCAAATCGTACAGATACTATTTCGTCAGGTATCACTTGTCCATTTTCATCAAAAAACTCTGGATGTAAATACGGAGGTTTTGATTCTAACAAATGCCTATAAGTTAACCAACCTATTATACTACCTACCATGAAAAAGAGCAAGGTGAACATTACAGTGAATGTGATTACATATGCTGTTTCCATTTGTCTTCTCCAGAGAGTTTATTTTTTCCTAATATCAAAGTGAAATTCTATAAAGAAGTGAAACTCTCTACGAAAGAGAGAAATCATCTTACCAAACTTCACTTGAAAAGTCTTTGGTTTTGATTCTCTCCTCCTCTTATTCCTAAGTAGTAACTCAACACCTCGATTAATCTGAGGTTCTAAGTTATTTAGTTTGCTTCTTTCGTCTGCCTCTTCGTTTATCATGATTATATTTCCAGGCATCTTCTAAAATGGCATGAAGATAATTTCTTATTTTTCTTGCTTGTGGTTTTGGAATATGTCCGTATCCTTCACGAAGTTGTCTATGGGCATTGTCGGCACCACCTTCAAGGTATTCGTCTAAATCCATTACTAAATTGCTAATTTCATTTGCAGTAGAACTTTGAATAAATTCTTCTACCTCCACTTTTTTTGCGCCACGAACCTTTAAATAATCATAAAATTTTAACACAAACTGTCCACCAAAAGCAAGATCAATTGCTTTTTCTACATCGCCATAAACTTCGTGAAATGTGCTGTTCATTAAACTAAATTTTGCTCCTTAAGATATTGAACGGTGTCTGTGCATCCACCAATATGCCTATCTTCTACAATCACCTGAGGAAAAGTAGAACCTTGTCCGAATTCTGCATAAAATTCTTCGCGGGTAAAATCAGTATTCAGTTTGTAAATAACATGTTGGAGTTGGGCTAACTCTAACACCTGCTGAACTTTTGTGCAATATGGACAACCATCTTTTGAATAAACTGTAAACTTCATGGTTTTTTCTTTGTTTTGAATTTTATTTAGTATGAATAATTGAGGCCAAGTATCTCTGATAATCTCTGCTAACTTATATGGAGTTTCTGAACTTATCATTAGACAAATAAAGTGATTCTTTTTTTCTTTTGTTCTAATATAGTTAGGATTTTAGAATCCTTTGCAGATTTTTTCACAGAGTCATAGAAATCATAATATCCATTATGAAGTATAATAGCATCTTTAAGGGAACCTGTCTCCGTTTGTAAACGACGGAGTTTGCTTGCCAACAACCACACAGATACTTCATCGTCTTCAAGCAATTGTTGTTTTGGAGGAAGTCCCTGCCTCACTAATTCATTTAATCCAAGTTGCGCGACTCCAAAAGTCTTCACATCCACAGGTTTGCGATGCAATATTTCCTCATAAAGAACTGCAGCAAGAACATTCTCTGGTATGTGAAACTGAGAACTTGCTTTTTTGATATATGGTACAAGTGTTTCCAGTTTCTGATAACTCATTTCACGAGTCATTGGAATACTTGAAACTGTATTGCTTATCAGTGTTGGTGTAATTGTTCTGTCCCTCACCCCATAGTTACTTAGAGTTTTATTTTGTCCTGAGACTGGAATAAAAGAAAATAAAAGAATAAGTGAAAGAAATAATCTTTTCATAAATCTTGTGTGATGGACATTATAAACATAAAAACTCCGAAGAGTATGAACGTTACTAAAATAAGAAACATAAAAAAGGAGTTCTTGTGGAACTCCTATATTTATTTTTTAGGTTTTATATCAACCGATAGATGGTGCAGTAAGAGCAACAGGAGTTACTTCAGCAGCAGCAAGATCAAGAGGGAAGTTGTGAGCATTGCGCTCATGCATTACCTCAAATCCAAGGTTGGCACGGTTTAGAATGTCAGCCCAAGTAGGAATGACGCGATTAGAACTATCAAGCAGAGACTGGTTGAAGTTGAAACCATTCAGGTTAAATGCCATGGTGCTAACACCAAGAGCAGCAAACCAGATGCCAACTACAGGCCAAGCAGCAAGGAAGAAGTGCAGCGAACGAGAGTTGTTGAACGAAGCATATTGGAAAATAAGGCGTCCAAAGTAACCGTGAGCAGCAACGATGTTGTAAGTCTCTTCTTCTTGTCCAAACTTGTAACCATAGTTCTGTGACTCATTCTCAGTGGTTTCACGCACCAGGGAAGAAGTAACCAGCGAACCGTGCATCGCACTGAACAGAGAACCACCGAAGACACCAGCAACTCCAAGCATATGGAAGGGGTGCATCAGGATATTATGTTCTGCTTGGAAGACAAGCATGTAGTTAAACGTACCAGAGATACCCAGAGGCATCGCATCAGAGAAAGAACCTTGTCCGAAAGGATAAACCAGGAATACAGCAGAAGCAGCAGCAACAGGAGCACTATAAGCAACGCAGATCCAAGGACGCATACCTAGACGGTAGGAGAGTTCCCACTCACGTCCCATATAAGCATAGATGCCGATCAGGAAGTGGAACACAATCAGTTGGAAAGGGCCTCCATTGTATAGCCACTCATCCAGTGAATTTGCTTCCCAGATGGGGTAGAAGTGCAAGCCGATGGCGTTGCTTGAAGGAACTACAGCACCTGAAATGATGTTGTTTCCGTACATAAGAGAACCAGCAACTGGTTCACGAATCCCGTCAATATCAACGGGAGGTGCAGCAATAAATGCCACGATGAAACAAATCGTTGCGGCAAGCAACGTTGGAATCATCAGAGTACCGAACCAACCAACATAAAGCCGGTTGTTCGTTGAAGTAACCCACTCGCAGAATTGATCCCAAGTGGAAGTAGATCGTTGTTGAGCAATTGTAGCAGTCATTTGTTTAAAAGGGTAAGTAAAAATTCAGGGGGGACTGAACGGTACAAGTATTTCCCACAACACCCTCCATTGTGGGTATGAGAGACTGTGTTTAACCTCCCCATAGGTCTCGGTTAGGAAGAGGACAACATTAAGAACTTGTAACAGTTCTTAACCTGTTAATGTATTTATTGTAACAGATCTTTAAAAAGTTGTCAAGCGTGGATCTAAATCGACAACTTAAATAGAGGTTACGAGTAAACTCATATCAGTAACCAAAATACCAGTATCATTTCCTTTATTGCGAATATAAAGTTCGATATAATCATTTTGTTTATGATCGTGAATATCTGTCATATGAACAGTATAATGTTGCCCATATGTAGTATTCCTAACTAAAGTAGTGGATGACTTAAGAATTGTACCTATTCCTGCAGCCGAGTCATAATCAAAAATTCCAACCTCTACATCAAAATCAACAAATGGTCCAGAAGCAGGAGCATCTTGAGTAAAAGTAACTGTTGCCTGGGATAAAAACTTTCTATCAATCGCAACATCATAAGTTAATCTATTATCAGTTTCAGTAAACTTAGAATTGATCGATCCATCAGTGGTTGTGATTCCTGCAATTTTTGTCCAAACATCTGTTGATCCAACTCCAACCGACGTTACAGTAGAGTTATCTATCATATAAAATTGTCCAGAAGGAAATGTATTACTGATACCACGATTTCCTTCAAAGAAACTATCTCTACCATTGATATCAGTATGAGTACTCACTCCAAGTTTTGTTCCTGGGCCAGAGAAATTACAAGTCTGGATAATAAAACTTTCTGGTTGTGAGAATGCAACTCCATTCTGAACTGTAATACCAGTGTAACCACCAGGTACTACAAATGAACAAACTGTTGTACGAATTCTTCTTGTACAAATAAAAGTGCTTGGGAAATTGAGAATAGATTTTGTACCACCAAGTCCAAAGTTTCCCGTAAACAGGCACTGATTAAATCCTACAGTCCCTGTAGTACCATCAAAAGTTAAATCCTGAGAGTTAAGAAATGCACCATCAAGCATAATAAAGTTATTATAACTTGAAATAATTCCTACCTTATCACAGTTAGTAAAGTTTACTCCAAACCAATCAAGTGCGTGAACTGAAGGTATAGATGCAACAAGATTAATTGCATAAGGTGCTTCAAAAGTTATATTACGAATTGGTAAAGAATAAACACTACTTAAAAGTGCAACATCAGTAGCAATACCTGTAGATTTAATTCTACAGTTTTCTGATGAACCACCAAGAATTGTTGTATTATCCCCAGCAACTAAACGATCACCTCCTAGATCGACAGTCGTTGTGAAGAAATAAGTATAGTTGTCTTTAAGATTGATTACACCATCTACTGCTGTTGGTAAATCATTCTTATTTCCAACAAAAACAAAGTTTACAATATCATCTAGATACTTAAATAGGACTTCTCCACCACCACCAATCGTCGCCATCTGTTCCAGAATGCGATTAGTGAAAAGACGATAGTGATCACTTAGTTGCTGAAAGGTTACATACTTTTGATCTAAAGGTGTAAGAGGATCACTATTTTTTACATTCGGCGGTTCATTGAGTAAACCTTCAGAAAGATTTTTCTTTGGTTGTGGAATAGAAGTATTCTTAAGTTGCTGACGAAGTTCATAAACATCATCGTGCTGATTGACAACTAAGTTCTGTAAAAACTCAATATTCTCCGTAAGTTGTTGAGTTTGTTCTTTTAATCTATCAATTTCAGTTTTTTTCTGCTCTGCTTCATACTCCTCAAAAGTTCTCCTTTTTTTTGGAGAACTATTTGAAGATGACTTATTTGATGGATTAACATGATGCAAAATTTTAGAATACTTATTCATTCTTATGTTCTTTCTGAATATTTATTTTACTTGGTATTTAAAACAAAGTCAAAGTAATATTACCAAGACTGAATGATGACTAATCCTGGGCCGCCGGCACCACCAGTACCTCCAGTTGATCCACCACCTCCTCCGGATCCACCACACCCAATTCCTCCAGGCCTTCCATTTCCTGCAGCAGCATTATTGTTAGATCCGGCACCACCACCAGAAGCACCAATGGATAATAAAGGTTGTTGGATTTGATATCCACTTCTACCGTCAGTTGCTGGGTTTCCTGAAGTACCACCAGTTAAAGTAGAAAAATAAACATAAGATGCTTGAACAGATGCATTAACAGCACCCCCAGTAGAAGAACCTCCACCACCACCAGCACCACCAGAAAGTAATAAACCAGTTACTGGAAAAGAAATTGCACCACCAACACCATTATTAAATAAACCTCCAGCACCACCAACCTGTCCCGCAAGAGCAGAAAAGTTTCCAAGTCCAGCAATTAGCATATTCGCAATCGTAGCAGCAGCAACAGCACCAGGAGCAGTAGAAGTTACTGTGCTACTTGCTTGCACGGCAGAAACAGTTCCACCATTTGCATAACAAACTGTGTATATTCCAGTCAATGTAGTATAAGGTGCAAGTGCAACATAAGAACCAGTACCTACAGTTCCAAGTGCTGCTGGGTTTCCTGGAGCACCACCTAAACCACCAGCACCAGCAGAAACATAAAGACTGTCAGGAAGATAAATTGCCGGAATTGAAAGTGTTGTAAATCCACCAGAACTTCCACCGGCACCACCACCTCTTGCAGTAGCTGAAGTGTTTGATGCTCCACCTCCACCACCACCACCGCCACCGATGCAAGTGATATTAATCATATTAATACCTCTGGGTTTCTCCCAGATTTCCCAACTACCACCTAGAGTAGAGGACTTGCCAAAAAAATAATCAGTGGAACCAGTTGTTGGTTTTGAGAGATGATTTAGATCTAACATAATTTACCAGGAATGAATGATGACTAATCCCCGACCACCATCACCACCATTACCACCACCTCCAGTAGTACCTCCAGCACCACCTCCACCTCCACCAGAACCTAATCTACCTTCACCACCTTCACCACCTAAAGTGTTACCAGAAGATGAACCACCACCAGCGCCACCACTAGAAAGGAGAGGTTGGAGTAAATCCGCACCAGCATCTCCAGGAGCACTTGTTGCAGCACCACCAAGTCTTGTTGGAAAGAAGACATAAGATGCTTGAGTAGGTGCAGTTACGTTTCCTCCAGCACCAATACCTCCACCACCACCAGCACCACCAGAAAGTAATAAACCAGTTGTGGGATAAGTTATTGCAGAACCTGTACCACCAGCAACAGCACCACCAGCAGCTCCTCCTTGTCCCGCATAAGCGGTAAATATTCCAAGTCCTGCTATAAGAGTATTAGCAATCGTTGCAACACCACCAGCACCACCAGCACCACCAACGGCAGCAGCAGTTGCAGCAGTTCCGCCCGATCCTGGGTTAGCATAACAAACGGTGTAAATTGCAGTTAATGTCGTATAAGGTGCAAGTGCAACATAAGAACCAAATCCAGCACCGCCAGCATTACTCACAGTCGTAGAAGATGCGCCACCAGAACCACCTCTTCCTGCAGAAACATAAAGACGATCCGGTAAATAAATGGCCGGAACAAGAACTGAGGTATAACCTCCGGATCCCCCTCCTCCACCACCACCTCTTGCGTTAGTGGTTGCAGAAGGAAATCCACTTGTTCCACCACCACCGCCTCCAATAGTAGTAATTCGGATCATATTAATACCTCTGGGTTTCTCCCAGATTTCCCAAGTCCCACCTAAAGATCCGGATTTTCCAATATAGTAATCAATATAACCATTCTGTGGTTTTGGTAAATGAAGTAAATCAATCATTTATCATTCCTCTGGAACATACCAGGATGCATATTCTGTAAGTTCATTTCCATTTTCATCAGTAAATAATGTAATTTCGTGATTTTCATTTAAGTGAATAAACCCAGTTGCAATAGGCCCTTCGGTAAAATTAATTTTAATTATAGTTTCCATCAGTAATCTCCTCCATAAGTAGTAACAGTCCAAACAGTGTTTGCAGAAGTTACTGCACTTGCACCAACTAAAAGATGATATCCAGTTGGAATAGCAAAGTTGAGTGGAACATCAATTGGATATGTTGCACCAGTAAGTGTAGTCACAACGTTTGGTGTTTGTGATGCTGCAGTCACTTCCTGAATTAACCAAGTATTAGAAGAAGTAGTGGATCCAGTTGACTGTGTTGACAGATAAATTCTCAATACTGCTGCAGTAGATGCAGTGTTTGCTGTTGCACCACCTAGAGTAAATCTGACTTTTTGCAGATAACTTCCACTTGCTCCTGCACTGAATGCAAGAAAAATATCAGTACCAATAGTACCATTACCCTGAGAGTTGTTTTGTGCTGTTGTAATTCTTGTTCCAGAAACATCTGGAGTTCCTGTAAAAATTGGTGCAGTGTTTAGTGTTGTAAGTGCCATTTATTAAATCCTTCTTTTTTTATTTTATATATGCTATGTATTAAGGCATAGACATATTATATGTCATTGCAAGAATTGCTCCTCGCAATGTTTGAATTGGGTTTCCATCCAGATGTACGGATGTTGTTATACCAGTGATAGTAGAATTTCCGTGAACGGTTAGATTTGATGTTGCAGTTATAGTGTTGATACCAACTTTACCTGTATTATCAACTATAAATGGAGTTGTTCCTCCTGCCTGATCGTCAACTCTCAGAGCATTTCCAGTTCCATCCTGAGTAATTCTAACCAAATCAGCATTGGTAGATCCAGAGAATAATCCAACAAAATCATTAACAGTCGTAGATTTAACTGTAAGTAGTGCTGCTGGACTTGTAGTTCCAATACCAACATAAGAAAGTGTATGAATTCCAGCAGATGTTGTAACCCACTGAGAAGATCCTCCACCTCCTCCAGATGAAGTAACAGTTACAATACCAGCAGAAAGATTACTTACCGTTAAATTAGCACCAAAATCAATTGAAGTTACTACGCCAATAAGAGTTGGGAATTCATCATAAACGGTTAAGGAAGGACTACCACTACCACTTGCATTAATTGTTACTTGTCCAGTAGATCCAGAAATAGTTACATTAGTTCCAGCAACAATAGAAGTTACAATACCAGTTAAATTAGTTCCAAAACCACTGAATGAAGTTGCAGTAACAATACCAGTAGAGAAGATATCTCCTGAATTTATTGTGCTTACTGTGGAAACACCGGTGACTCTTAAAGTAGTTGCAGTAACTCCAGATCCAGCAACTGTTAAACCACCATTGACACCAACTTGATTACCAAAAGTTGATACTCCAACATGGGTAGAGACACCTGTTACATTAAGTGTAGATGCAGTAACACCAGAACCAACTACTGATAAACCACCGTTGACTCCAACCTGATCATTAAAGGTTGATACTCCAACATGGGTAGAGACACCAGTAACTCTTAAGGTAGATGCAGTAACACCAGTACCAGTAACAGTTAAACCACCATTAACACCAACTTGGTTGTTGAATGTAGAAACTCCAACGTGAGTAGAAACTCCTGTTACGTTTAAAGTACTAGACGTAACACCAGAACCAACTACTGATAAACCACCATTAACCCCGACTTGATCATTAAAGGTTGATACACCAACGTGTGTTGAGACACCAGTAACTCTTAAGGTACTAGATGTGACGCCAGAACCAACAACAGAGAGTCCTCCATTAACCCCGACTTGATCATTAAAGGTAGATACACCAACGTGTGTTGAGACACCAGTAACTCTTAAGGTAGATGCAGTAACACCAGAACCAACTACTGATAAACCACCATTAACTCCAAGTTGATTTCCAAAAGTTGATACACCAACAAAAGTTGAAACCCCAGTTATATTGAGAGTGGTTGATGTTGCTCCAGATCCAACTACTGATAAACCACCATTAACCCCGACTTGATCGTTAAAGGTTGATACTCCAACATGAGTAGAAACACCAGTAACTCTTAAAGTACTAGCCGTAACACCAGA
>JACCDO011797730.1_pt1 | contig 15660 bp, 2 predicted proteins | sample 7446101 | NCBI WGS metagenome assembly JACCDO01 (sample SAMN15323440, study PRJNA562643) | freshwater metagenome | isolation source: river surface water | place: USA:Blue River Watershed | collected 2017-08-16
CTTGGTCAGAGGAACCTTCTTGTGCTCCTTCTGGTGGATAGTGGCAACTTTGGCCAGAGAGAACCGGCGCACTGCAAGTAATCGGTGAGTTTGCATTCTTTTTTTTAGATATTTACTACCAGAATCTACCTCGCTGACTAATGAATAGTGTGACCTCTGCATTGGTTCGTCGGACCGGACCTAAAACGTAGGGATTACCGGGGATTAAATATAACTCATACATGTCACCGCTAGCAATTCAGTAATATAGGCTTAATGATGGTACTTTTCATCTCTTCCTATGCAGTACTAAGCTTAATAGGTACCAAATACTACCGGCACCATACTGGTTCAGGACCAGTTACCTACAATTTCAGTCAATTGGTTTTCGATGAATTGGTTATTTATGGAAAGTAGATATAACCAATTCATCGAAAACCAAAGGACCAAAATTATGGTATCAATCGGCGGTAAGGGGTAGCTTGCCGGTCCGCTTCAAAAAAAATTCAAAAAAAACAAATCAAACAAAAAAAAAAAAACAAATATAATCATTAGAAACCTCGAAGGTTTCACTAGTTTGAGCAGCAGCAGCGAGCAGGTCTCACATCCGGACGCGCAATATGGAGCGGATTGCGTTCATCGTGGACGCACTGAATTCTCCGCCTTTTTGCAAGGGTTATGGCACACTTACTGAACTAGATGCAAAATCGGCATATGAATTACTTGATTTAACGGCGGAGATTATCGTATCGATCGACCCCGACCAAGAATTCATCTACAAGGAACCCACCGAGTCTAAAGTGCAGTCAATTCTGCAATTTCTTAAAATTATGAAATTTAATATGATACCAGATGAGCAAATGGATGATTTTAGTACATCATTGATGAATGGACACATAGATGCTTTCCATATTGTTATGTATTGGATGTTGCAAAAGCACGAGCATTTAGTCAAACGTGCATATTTAGCTAAATATTTAATGCCAATTGATGTTCCAGCAGAATTCATGAGTGAAGATTTAATAATTGAATTAGTAAATAGACTAAAAAGTCTACAAGGTGAATTTAAGGAGGTTCATAAGACAGTTGATCAATTACGTGCTACTACTGGCACTCGTCCTGCAGAATTAAAAGCCGAAATTGCTCAATTAGAACAAGAAAGATTACAATTACAAAATAAGATAACAAAAATGAAGAAGGATTCCATGCAACATGGTACTTATTATACTCACTCATTAATTGCACCAATTATTCATTCAACCTTTTACTTTCTAGGCGATGATAATTATTTTAACGAAATGTTGAAAGTAACATCAGAATTGCGTAAAGAACAAGAAGATGAGATACGATTACACGAAAGAATGCGTGAGTATCGCAAGAATCTCTCCGATGTAGAGAATAAGCTAGTTGAAAGTACAAAGAAGTTATCAGAAATGAGACAAAGCGGCATTGGTAACCAGACAGCTGAGCAGTTACTAGCCAAGTTACAAAAAGACGTCAAAGAGATCCAGGATCGTCACGATAATTTAGAATCAGTCTTAGCTGATCGCGACCAACATTTGAATAAATTACAAGGATGGGACAAGTCTGATCGCATTACTACCGAGGACGATGTGCGCTTGAAGCGAGACCAAGTACAAGAGGTACAAGAACAGGTTTCAATAATGACAGAGAAACTAGATCACGCATTAGAGCGTAATCCAAAGTTAATTGTATTCCGTCAAGCAAGTTCAATGGCGTTAAAGAGACTAAGAGAAAAAGAAGAAGAAATAGAAAAATTAAATGAAGACAAGCGAAGGGCAATGAAAGCTATTGAAGAAAAAGAGAATGACTTGCGTAGTAAGGGTTTAATGGGTAGTTCACAAGTCGGTAAAATGGATCTTAAAAAATATGGTGCTATTGTCAAAGATAAAATTGAAAAGTATAAGCGAATGAGAGACGAACTAAGCGCGGTACGCAGCGAGCTAGTTGTGTTGCAACGAACCGAAGCGATTCTCAAGTCACGCCATAAGAATTTAGATCAATTTTTAAGTGAATTAGAAAAGCAACGTGGTGTTGAAGGCTATCGCGATACCCAAAAACAATTAATTGAAATGTCAGAGAAAGCATCTGAAATCGATGCCATGAAAGGTGCTACACTCGAGCAGATCAGTACGATGGTGGAGCAGATCAATAGGGAATTCAAACAGAAGCAACAGTCCCTTCAACCAATGATGAATGAGTTAAAACAAACTCGTCAACGTTACTTAGAGCTTGAACAGGTATATTTAGAAAGAAAAAGTGGTTATGACAAAGTGGCAGTTGGTCTAGAGATGGAGAAGCAATCATTGGAGTCGCAGTGTGACGCATTGCAGGATGAGGCATTACGGGAGGAAAGCCGTTTCCATTATTTAACAAACCTTATTGCTATTGCTAAAATTAAATTAAATAAAGCGGAACAAGAAAAAAAATGGCAAAGTGGCGAATCAAAAATGGTTCGTGATTTTGCTAGTTTAAAAGATTTATATAACAGCAAGTTAGGGCAGCAAGAACAGCTTATCAAACAGCTTCGTAAGAAACAGAAAGAGTTGAAGGAAAATAGCGCCGGTATGACCAATCAAAAGTCGAATTTCTTGTCGTTACAAGCGTTACTAGCAGCCAAAGTCAAAGATTATGAAAGCATATTCTCTGGCGAAGTCAAGGCGAAACGGGTGGATAATAGGGGCAATGGTGCGTACGGCAGTAACTACGGAGCCGCCAATGTTTTGACGATCGACGATGACGACGACTACGCCTACGGCAAGTAACTGTATCAATAGTTTTATATACTTATTTAACATCAAATATTTTTATATTGCTACTTCCTCTTCCTCTTACAAGAGACCAATCAACCATTTAGTAAAAAGCACACTCCGCGTTGCAACCACACGTGTTGAGGCACCTGAGTAGGGACTGCGATCAGCACCTCCATAACTATACGGGATCTTGAGAAGGTGTCTAAATAAACTGGAACATTCATATAATTTCCATGTTTATTTCTTTCGTCTTTCCGTTTCCAACGGAGTCTAGACAGTTGCAATTTGTGATGAAGTTCGTTGGACAATTTGATAGACCGCTCATCTGCGTCCCAAGTCACCCCTTCTAACACCAGACCACTAACGACAGTATCTTGTCCAACTAACTCACAAGTCGACTCACCCAATTCTAAATATAATTCTATATCCTCAAGCGACCATTTCGTGACGTATGCGCACTGCTGACGAATGGCGGTGATGAAGGACTCAGGAGAGAACATATTACCAAATGTATACACCACATTAGGTATGGTGCCTACTGCATTCACTACATTCGTATATGGTTGTAAGCTTTTCCATCGCATGTGAACGTCACTGATATACGAACTAACCGACAGTCTAGTTACCGAGCCACTTATACACCATTTATTTGGCACTTTATTCTTGGTGAAACAATCGATGAGGTACCTTATATCGTTCGACACTTTTATCGCTCCTCGGCAATAGGCCTGCAGCATATCCAGGTCTTTACGTATAGAGCCAATGGTGCTATAACCTTTTATTATTTCCCGCGCCAAACATCGTTGTAATGGACTAGAATGAATGTCATGAGCGCTTTTCACCGACGCTGTGAATCCAACCTCAGTGGTATCAATTTCTGGTAATGAGGTGAACCACTTATTAACCATTTGCTGAATTTTTTCAGTTTCATTGATGGATACTGATGCCGATGCACTGACCTGCGTTGAGGTGTCAGTTGAAAAGTCGTCATCCATACAACTCTTGAGAGTGGACAGCTTATGCAATATATTTTGTCCTGTTAGTATCTGTAACTGATTGTCCGCGGATACTGGCAAACCAATCCACGACGGGCTGTTGTTTTCGGGCAAAGCGGAGGTAATCCACTGCTCTAACGCATGATGCTGCAAGCTGTCGGGAAGCGTCACCAATGCTTTACCGGTGACATCGTCAGTCACTAATACAGCGGCAGAAGCATATGATTTCGCATTAAATATTGTATTAATAAACGAATCGAGAGCTGCTTGGTCGTATGGATGATCAATGCGACCACCATACAAAGACTGGGATAATAAAGTGCGTAACGCTTGCCAAGGAATATCCTCGGGATTTATATGCGCTCTGGTTCCTGCTATGTCGTCAATCCATTGATCAACAACATCAATGGTACACACAGCATCTGCTTCGCTGAATTCGTAATGTTTAGTCCACCCAAATGGTGAGTAGCGAAGTCGTTCTTGAATAACACCATTGAGCCACGCCACCAAAGCATATAATCGAGCTCGTTCAACAGGTGGTTTCTCTATTCTGGTTAGTGGAATAGAGGAAAAAAATCGTAAAATATTTGCTTTCATACCCGTTGATGCCTCCGCTATTATGACCTCACTTGAGCGAAGCAGCGACACGGGAATACTCGAATTCTTTCCCTCACAAGTTAAGAAAAGACGATAATTTTCATGGATACTAGCACTACTGCTACCATTCAATGTTAAATGCGCATGAATGCGTTTCTCTAACAGACCAAGCCATTCGACGCACAAGTGAACATTGCGCAGCAATACCCACGACCCAGACTTCATGCCTAAAGTAATGGACTTGTCCGCTTCCGCAAAGCCTTCACTGGAGCCCATAGATACGGAAAGCAACGTTTTATTCATGAAGGTAGCAAGTCTTTCAACCTTGTTACTGACATCGTGACCTGTTGCACTGCATATGATAATAGGAACGTTGTTCTTGCTGTCAACGTTGATAATATTTGTGAGATCAAATCCGCAATATGAGTGCCATTTGAATTCTTCCATCCCAAATACCACAGCGACATACTGCTCGATAGCAGCCAGCACCTTATCAGGTCGTATAGTCTTTACTAACATTAATTGCAGAAGAGATACTCGAACTGGATCTGCATCGCCTTGTGCAAGCCATCCCATAGGGACGCATGACTCTGGACTCGATGCATCATGGAACTTACACCAAGATGCTGCATTGGCCGCCATATCTGCTACGATATTGCTAAAACAAGGCAATTTAGTCAAGTGTATAATATTCTTGGCGACACTTTCTGACATGGTGACGCCGTTGATGAGACTTCTGTACTTCTTAATGACGTTTTCATCGGCTTCCAGCAATGGCGGGTCATTTACTAGGTAGTTGTACTCGTCGTCATTGAGCACCTTCTCGTGCATACTTGATATCTGTGCTAATTGTAAAACAAATAGTATTTGATCCTCATACTTGAGAGCGCGCAACACTCTTCTGGATATTTCGCAATAAAACGATGTTGACAACTTCTTGGTTCTAGCGCTGCAATCACTGACGGTGTCACTAGACTTGCAGTCGATTAACACTTTGTTCAAAACCTGTAAAATAAAAGGTAACGAAAACTGGTACAAATAGTTGATATCCGATAGCGCTTCTAACGTGAAGTAAACGTTGGTTACGACTCTGGCGAAATGCTCGTACGTCTTAGAGATAGATTGCACATCGTTCATAACCTCCTTGGTCTTCAATAGCTCCAAATTCAGATCCTTCGCCTCTCCTTTGATCAACTCCAAGCTATTAATAACGGTGTCGTCGTCTAAGATCGCACCCTGCACTTGAGAGATCTTGTTTAACAACTGCTCCTCCAATGCACGCAACTTGATATTCTGTTCCGTTTGTAATGCCATGAGCTCACGGTATCTTTTGTCTACATCCGGTCTCTCTGATTTCAGTATAATCGATACGGCTTGAGATAGTAGCGAAGCTCGAGTGATTGTGAAGTTGACTAACGTCACCCGCGAGCAAATATCCGGCGAGAATATTGCTAATGGATTGCGTGTAGCTAATATGATAACAAATTTGGGAGAAAAATCAATATCTTCGGAACCCAATCTGATGAGAGAACGGCCTCCGGTCTTCTGTAATTCTTTGTTTAAAATAGGATTTAAGATAGGATCGATGGTTTCCACGTCATTAACCAGCAAAATGTTACCAAATCTGATCGCTGATGCTAATGTTTTCATGAAGTTGATGTCTAAAAAGGATGTTTGTATCACCTTGCTGCTCATGCTGTTATACTTGTTGATGACGAAGGAAAGCGCCTGGCCGGAAGGGTCGATGATAAGCGGGTAACGATTAAACCGATCTAATAAAATGGAATTTTGAATAGCTAATTCATCGGATGGAAGACCATATTGTTGCCACATTAATCTCTCTGCGGGTGTGGACAAATAGTTGATGATATGATCGTTGCATTCTTTGTCTAATGAATAAGGAATATTCAACAGATTTAGTACGTCAATCCATTCTCGCCATACAACCTTTCTATGTTTATGATCAAATATACCAGAGTAAGTGAGGAATGCACCAGACAATATAGAATCGCCAATTAATGTAGACATTTGCTTATCAAATGTTGCAGATGTCGATTGCCAGCGATCCTTCTCTTGTTCCAAAGATAGTAATAACGCTTCGGCTCTGGAAACTTTCTTTGATACAGAGTCCATTTCTGCTCGAATGATTTCGGTGTCACGTATAGCTGCCGCATAATCAATTTTATATTGTTTGATTGCCATTTCTAGTTCTGCCGTTTGCTCAATAGCTTCTTTCTGCTTGACAGCAAGCTCTTGTCCTTTCTCTTGCAATCGTTCGACTTCGTCACGGAGTGGTTTCACTTTCTTTAAAATAGTTGCATACTTGATCTGACTGACAGCCCATTCATAAAGCGGACCACATGCTTTGGATGCTCGGTCGACTGCATCATAGTTCAGCTCTGGGTTGTCAAGATAATCACGCTGTACTTCAACAACCTGCTTATTGTTCAATGTTAACGGATCAAAATTAACCACAGTAGGAATGAAATCCTCTCGACGGATGACCTTTCTTATCTCGGTCCACTCCATGTTTTTCTCTCCAATCATGATACTAACCATCTCCATCGTCAGTCTAACTGCATTGGGTGGTCTGGCTAATGCTCGAACCTCATCTAACTGAGGTTTCCTTATATTTTGAACACTTTGTTTCGCAGCAAGTAATGCGGGTTCTGCCTCTGATAACTCCTTCTCAACTTCTTCTTTTCGAATACGAATCTCACAGTTTTGCTTTTCCAACTCGACCGTTAACGTTTCACTTAAGAGTTTCTTGTTCTCTGCTTCATTTTGTTTATCAATCATGATATTCAGCTTGTTATTCGCTTCAATATCTTTTTGCTTCAATATTGCCTCCTTGCTAACCATATCGCTGCGAAGTATACCAACCTGGTCTTGCGTTTCCAATAACTTCAATAAACCAGTACGAATGTGCCTTTGTTGATCCTCTAAAAAATCTCGTTTTTCGGTATCAACGGCTTGAAATTTTTTAATAAAATCTAAAAAGTCGCGTGGCGACAGGTAGTGTACTCGTTGAGAGGTGCTTTTCGCCTGAGCAATGGTCAATTGCTTCACGATATTATGCATGTTGACTAAGGAGATAACAACCGCTTCTTGCAACTCGATCTCTTCCACTTTGAGTGTATCCAATAGCAGTGATATTGTGTCAGACACTCGCTCATAGTTATTGATGTTATACATGGACTCACTTGATAAAGAAGAGTATTGATACGTGGTATAACCGGTGTCTAATTGCAACGTAAATTCTCTACCAACTTGTATTAATGCTTTGGCCGACCAAGTACCAAACCAATCGACAACGCAACGATTAAATAAAGCAGGTGACGTCACACACCGATTACTAAAATCGCCGGATGCAGGATTCATAGTAAAGACAACATGCAAATTACGTTGAATAATAGAAGTAAACTTTCTCCATAAATCGTCTGCCGAATCCATGACTATTCCTTCACGTTGCATTAGCGAGTCTCGACACGCTGCCATTAGTTGTACTCTTTCATCCCCTTCAAATAATCCAGGAACCTCACCAGATGCTAACAGTGCATTCATCCGCTCTAAAAATGCCGATGATAATGCATTTGACTCATCAAAAATAAAGCAAATCTTCTCACCATCCACACCTACACGGCGCAGTAGCACACGTAAATCCTCATCGAAATTGTCAATAGTATATTTACTATTGGCCTTGATTTGGAAAACAGATAACCCATTCATCCAAGCGACGAATCTAGTAAGAACAGTTTTACCTGCACCACTTTCACCAACAAGAAGAATATGTCCTAATGGATGACGCAATACGTTGTCTATGCGCAATACATGCTCCATGACGTCATCAAATATTACCAAAGAAACATCCAACTCTTCTTCATAGAAAACGCGTAATCTAGCAGCAATAAACGCACGCAAAGCCTCCTTGTCTACGCTGCAGTAATGGTTGCTTATCCAATTACTGTAGAACATAGGAAGCTCTAAACACGTAGTCAAATTCACACTCGAAAAATTATTACTCGCAACTTTAGTGAGTGCTTTATAGCACCACTCTTTTTCATCACTTGTAATGAGTCTATCTTGGAATAAACGCAAGGCCTCGTGCCCCCAGAGTCTAACTAACTCATCAGCCGTCATGGCATCGAGAGGACTCATCGCTTCATACATCGCACGGATCCACCTACTTAACTCACGAGGCGAATAAATGTATTGGGGTGCAATATCCACAGTAAACCGCTTCTGGTTCGACAGGTAAAATTCTACCATGGCATTATTTAAAGGGTCTACAAACCCCTTCAAATTAGGATGTAATTTGAGCAATGCATGATTGAAGCATCGATAAATTTGCTTCAGCGACTCTTCATGTGGATAGTCAACATATAGTAGAGGTACATGTCGTAAAAATCTAGAGGATAACACTTTTCTGCCAGCATCTGAAGGAGGATTACATGCACCAACAAACTGTACGTTGCGTAGGATGACCCACTTACAATCCTTATTCCAGTAACCACCTTGCTCAATTAATTGACGAAGAAACATGATAACTCTTTGTGTCCCATATGAATCAACGTCTGGCAAGTTAATTTCATCACAAAATACAACCAACCATTGTGAAGGACGATACATTTGTCTATTTGGTTGCATCACTAACCCATCAGGGCTATCAACGACCTCGCAGTACTGCGCAAATGTTTTTAACAAGACATCAGGAGTTGTACCAGAAGAAAAATTTAATGATGCCAAAATATAATCAGAATTACTATCTAATACGGATGATAAGGACATCGTTTTTCCTGAACCAGGAGGGCCACACAGAATAAGCGGCTTATGACTACCAAGCCACGCTTTAATTACATCCATGTGCCGCACAGTGTCCGTAGTACTGATAACAATATCACTCGATATAACTTTATGAGCCTCTATCTCCATTTTAGGCACTAATGATGACCACTCATAGAACAATCCATCGCTCGCACTTACATACGTATCCAAGAGTGTACACTTATTGGGCAATACTATGTTAATGCTGTGCTCGAGTAGCATGTTACTTAGTGAAAGCCGTTTATCATACGGCATTGATCCACCACAAGCCCATAAAATGGAATACAATAGATAGTGCCTCGCATATGTATGAATAACACTCTCTGATACAGGAAATTCAGGATTAGCTTCATTGTGCTCGATAATTATTTGTACTCCTCGTAGCAACAACGATTGCATAGTAGAAACTAGCTGACCCACTGATGGTTGCATTATATGCGCCGCTGCATGCTGCATTGAAAATTGAATACCGATTCCAACTAATCCAGACGACATAAATTGATCACTAATAGCGTCTACAAATGTATCCAAGACTTGCTTGTTTGCCGATCCAATATTTTTTACATGTTTCAAGAGTTGCACTAGATGTCGGAGAACATGATCGATGTGCAACGTCTCTTTGGCAAACCAAACCATTCCACAGCGAGAGACAGTTGCCAATGTTGCATACTGCAAACTATCAACTTCCATCATAATACGAATGTTATTTGTCAGCTTCAATCTATCACCGGAAGGCAATGTCAGCACTTTGTTATCATCCAATACCGAATTCAAATTTTCTGCCCATTCGGGATCGACATCCCCATCAAATATGATCCAAGAGCGACGAGGAGTAGAGTTGTCACTTGCACTGTCCACAACTTTCCGCACAATCTTTGTGAAAATACCGTCTGTCCATTCCAGTGTATTCGGATCCAAATGCCCGTATAGTTTGTCCTTTTGCACTGACTTGGGGTCGATGAGGTAGCTATCACCTTTGACTCCTTCTAATCTACTCAATGCTTTTAATAATGTTTTCCAGGCAGTAGATTTTCCTGACCCAGAAGGACCCACCAACATCACACCATGACGCATGTCTAATACTTGTTTCAATTGCAAAATCTTTTCTACCCACTCTTCACTGTATTCTAAGTGATCCTCATCAAGAATTAATTTTATTGTATTAATCAAAAGGACCTCATCCATCTTTGGAATATCGCAATCAGGGAACACAGCTTTCAATAATGATCGAAATAATGGAATATCATCACTGACTAACTTTGGTAAGACCGAGTCGCACGCTGATTTAATCAAAACATCCACCTCGATTTTTGCCATAATGATGTCCGAGGACATGGATGCAATAGCCTTGCGCTTTAGATCGCCCGCACCAGTTAATACACTCTTTAATGCACGTAATCCAAAGTCGTAGTGCGATTGAACACTTAGTTGTTCTTCACACAATGTGAACAACAGCGTTATTTTGCCACTCAACTCTTCTGCTGTAGTGATACCTTGACTGTACAACATCACTTGAGCAATTTGTTTACGATCCGGCACCACCATGGCAACAGCACGAAATAATTGTTTTAAGTTATCTGGTAAATTACTTCTTCCAGCATATCCAGGGTTTAATGTAACGAATATACCCACGTCCTTGTGCAGCTTGCAAGTCGTGTTTCCTAGAAGTTGAATAGTATCTACCTGGGCCAATAAACCATGTTGGATAGTTAAGATTTGCTGTGACACTGCTGACAATATACGTTCTTCTAAACGATTGAATTCATCAAAGCAGCCCCATGCTCCAACTTGACACAACCCAGAGAAAATTCGTCCCATAGCAGCATAATCAAACGCTGAGTCACAATTAAATACTAACACAAATCTTCCCAATTGAGTGCCCAACATTTTCACACTTTCTGTTTTACCTGTTCCTGCAGGACCAAATGGATTAGCTCCCATGCGATAATGTAGCGCTTGTGTTAACGTTACATAGCATCTGTCTGTTAGCGGTGTTTGCACTAATCGCTCACCAATTCCTAGATATTCATACCCATAATTAAATGAAGCATTCGCCATCCGAGCAACAATCTTCTCATTTTTACCTGTTGAAGCGATAGGCTTATAAAATCGGAGATGATAAAGCCATTTAAAGTCAGTCTTGCTTTGAATTGAGTCCACAGAAGCGGTGATATTACGAGTAACATCGCGTTGATATACTAATTCAGTGAGAAGTTGTTCGCATTTTTTCCTAGTAATAACGGATATATCCGTAAGAAGCACAATGTTACTAAAGAATAATAGCTTGTCCAGTATCAATTTTAATACGGCCGTTTCAATACTCTTACTACTAATGGCTGCTTCCATAGATTGAGTCCAGAGAATTTGACTAGCTAGTATCAACACAAGTGCGGGATATGTCTCGACCCACTTCATCATTTCCACCTTACTCGTATCACCAGGAATATTCAACAACGAGCTATTCACTAACGTCTCTAACGTACTGACCATTTGTGTCACCAATAGCTGCAGCCATTCCTTGACGTCATTTGTTATAGTAATTTTCTCGCTGAAAGTAACGACTTCGCCTTCCTTAGAACTCATCGAAACGGCTTCAGCGAGTGCATTCGATTTAGTAACGTCGTCCGGAGTCTCGAAAGTAATGGTGGCAATCGCGGCGAACATCTTGCTGATGTGGCTAATAATCTTCACAGGCTCATTGGAATTACCAATAATTTCAACTAAATCGTCATTATTAACGAAGTAAAAGCGAGGGAAAATTTGTCTTTGTTTCTCTAAGTAATCGCCGAGAGCCTTCTGAATGATGGTCATTGTGCTATCTTGACGTTCTAATTGACGCAATAAATTTCCATTATTGCTATCAACTTGTAACAGTTCCATAACGGCAGGTTTGGTACTGATGCGCTTCATTAACAACATCATTTCGTTATCGATGGACTTAAACTTTGAATATTGCGATGGTAATTGACTTTTGATATCGGCATTCTTAAAAATGCCTCGTAAATAGATCCATTTCTTCTGCACGTCAATCCACACCATGAAGATGGATCTTAAAGAGGTAAGTCGATTCTCCCAATTAATACAATCTTCTTGAAATTCAGCGACGTTGTTGTAGTAAGGAGACTGCTTTAATGAGGTCAAGGAGTTCAGGTTGTCCTCTAGCGTCGAGAGATGTACGTCCCATCCTACAATCAACTTGACCCCATCTCGAGTGATTAAACTAAGTTCACAATTCATCCAAACATCCCTTATTTCTTTCAAAAATTGCTCAATTGCTAATTCACCTTGCGCTGTGGACAGCACTTCTTGAATCACTTTTTTATGACCGTTAGGATTACTATCCCAGAATAAACCTAACGAAATACTATTCGCACCATTGAACGATGACACACCTAAAAGTGTCAGCAATGATTTCCAATGTCTGTCTTTCAATGCATCGCTGCAAATATCCTTCACTAACGGCTGATAGGATAAGTACTTATTGATGGTGTCCATCATGGAGTCGACACAGTGATACGATCGTATCTTAGGAGGCAGATTTCTCAAGTCACTTAAAATTTCATCTAAACTCTTTCTAAGTTTAATATACGCAACTTCCTTCAACGCCATATTGCGGTTAGATGCCAATTTCTCATAACTAGGTAGTATAGCGGTCCATGCTTCCTTCAAATCAGATATTTCTACCATCGTTAAATTCAATCGCTCAGTCTTATCAGATCCACTGGTAACCGGCACACCTAAAGCCTCTTTGGCAGATTTGATTCGCGCGCTTTCATCAATTAAGTTGGTGATCTGAACAGCTGACAAGTTTAATGCTGCAATGACTTCATGGGGATTTTTGTTACCATCCAACGGTCTATTCTTTACCCATAAACCTAACACTTCATCAGTGCGGTTGGTAATGGCAATATCCTCTTCTTTGATTTTCAATTGTAGTGCGGGGAGATGGTTCGTCATACTGCTATGACGCCTGTCTAGTATTTGAATAAAATCATTCAAGGTACCGGTGACATTAGATACCGCAAACCAATCATTTGGGAAGATATATCGTTGTTTATACAACAATTTTTCACTTTGTTCTAACTCATTGACGTATTGCTTTCGTTCTGGCAAAACAGATTTCAATCGAAGAATGTTTTCTATCCCCGCAATAATATTATTGTTGTCAATATTAACGGTAATATCTGTTGCGCTGCTCAAGTAGGTAATCTCCTCCAACACGGTTTTATCATTATTTACTACATTGAATGTCTCCTTGATTGCCGACAGTAAAATGGCACCGAAGCGAACTTGCAAGTCCTTTTGCCACATATCGTACTTCATGTTGATTTTATTTTGCACTTGTGAGTGGTTAATGACAATTGGACCGAATATTTCTTCATTACTCACCGTGTCAATCGTGTTTCTAGCGTCTTTAACTTCTGATAATAACTGTCTCCATTGCGGTATATCTGAGCCTAACTTATCACTGATGAATGACACTGAAATGTCCCATAGCGCTTGATACTGCAACCAAAGTTGGCTGTAAGTAGATGCCTGCATCAACTTGTCTTCTATTGCGAAGTATGCTTTGGACAGCACATTTCCATCAATATTATAGATGATATTGGCATAAACCTTACTATTCGCTGCTGCATCATGTGATGTTGACGCATCGGATGCCGAAAATACGTCGTATCGATGAGATACTATACGAGGAAGTGTTGTTACCACTTGAATATGGTGGTGAAATGTATTAAACCATTCGGTGCGCGCAACTTCCAGCGAGGGATTAAGATACAATAATTGATTGGACAAAAGAATTTCATGAACTGTTTGATCTAAATAAATCGTATCGACGCCATTAGGACCACTAATATAACTGCTATTAGGAGAAATAAATGCATTAACCCAATTGTTGCATGCTTGTGACGCACGAATTGTTAAAATTGATTCAACTTTCTTATCAATTTCTTGAATGAACGTATTCACATGAGCCAATCCTCGAACTTGCATATCATCTATGCATTGTTGCAACTTCGTCATGATATCATCGAAGCATTGTCGACTGTATTCGCACTGACTCAGCATATTAACCAACTCATTGATCTTGTTGATACGCTCATTGACGTCATCAACCCGTTCTTGCAATGCGAATATTTTATTGGTCAAAGAACTAACCCATTCATTCAAATCTGATGCATCACTATCCCATTTAATCCACCTGCGATTCTTTTTACTGCCACCAAAAGCCTCTTTGATAACTTCTCTTACGGTTTGAATGTGATTGGCTAACAGAAGGCTATTGCTTTCATTAATATTTAATTTGACATTCGTGAATGTGTTCAACGCCGCTGATAATGCCATGGCTACAGGGTATCTGTTGTAGCACTCTTTAGATTGCGCACGAATGGTCAACGGAATTGTTTTATGGACTGTGGTCATTCCAGGCAGAAGCCATTCTAAATATCGAACCTCTTTGAATATAACCACTTGTTTCTCATCAAAATTTACTTTGATAGAATGATCAGAGTTAACTAACAACAAGAAATCTTTGAATTTTCCATACTTTTGAGCTTGATCCACTTTGAGCTGCTCACTCAACCAGTCACTGTACAGCTTGTCAGTGTCCAAGAAATTTCTTAATTCCGTGCATGTTTCTTTCAATTCCTTTCCTTCAAAATGATCTTCCCATCCAGCACCCAATACATCTTCCATTCGTTTCATCACAGTTGTTAATTGATTATCAATTTGACGCGCCCAGATAATACGACCAGCCAATGGAGGAATATCTCTGGCATCAGATGCTTTCTTCTCATTACTTTCGTCATAACGAAATTTAAATTTTGTTTCTAATTTTTTTATATCATCTCTAACATTACGCAATAATGTAGTGCGAAAGGAATTAACGGCGTTCCGAATAGCGGGACGGAAGAATAGAGGATTAAAGAAAGAGAATACTTTGAACATTTCCTCGGCACTTTGACACTTATTCAATGACATTTCTAATAATTTAGTCATTTTTTCTTCTGTTTTTTCAAGTTTACGATCGTACAATTGTCGAGCCGAAGTCCAGTTCACTCCACCAACAGGAGTAATATCAAAGATATCCACCAATGAACGCACTAAAACCTGATAGGATTCATCTAATTCAGCTATTACTTCATCTTTTGAGTTCGACATTTCGTTCGAATAAGTAGAGTGATCATTACTGTCACCTTGATATAGGAACACAGTTGAAAAAATGGATAATATTTTTTCGTGCTGCTCTCTGAAGTCATAAACTGCGTTCAATCGCGACTGCAATGCCTCAATATCAAACACTAATGTTCGCAGCTTTTCATTTTTCCTTTTGGCAATATCCTTCAGGTTTGTTCGCTGTAATGCATATTGCGTTTCCCACACTAGGAACACTTCATCCGCTTGCTTCTTCACCTTACAAAAACCATCAAATGACGACTGCGTTATGTTGCACTCTTTCAATAGCGTCGATCATTTAGAGGAAACAGTAA
>JACCDO010079238.1_pt1 | contig 15657 bp, 17 predicted proteins | sample 7446101 | NCBI WGS metagenome assembly JACCDO01 (sample SAMN15323440, study PRJNA562643) | freshwater metagenome | isolation source: river surface water | place: USA:Blue River Watershed | collected 2017-08-16
AAAGATTTCTTTTATGCTATCCCACATACTTTTATTCTCTCCAACTATGTTTAGTTTTCCATCTTTATTCCACATTTTAAATGTTCTTAGTTCTCCATCTACATATATAGAATCTTGGATTAATTGACCATTATCACTCCAACTCTTGTATTCTCCTTGTTCTTTACCATCTACGTATGTCTTCTTTAGCTGCAACTTACCATTTTTATGCCAACTAGTATACTCTCCGGTTCTTAACCCATTAGAATACATACATTGGGTACCCAATCGACCGTTATCCCACCATGTTTTATACTCTCCATGTAACTTTCCATTAGTGTAATATCCTTGAATCATCAGTTGACCATTATCCCACCACTCTTTATACTCTCCATGTAACTTTCTATCTTCATAATATCTTCTTATTGTACTATCAAGTCCATATAAAAAAGCAACATCTTTGTCAATAAAAAAATGAATACCTTCTCCACAAACTACATTAACGTCTTCGTTGTAGTTTTTTTCTGTTATAACTTCTCCTAGTATATATTTTGAAGAAGGATAGCCTCTGTAAAAACGTGGAAATGCCATACTATACTTTCTACCTAAGCAATCTTCTATATCTATAACTTTAGCCTTGTCGCATCTATACTTGGCATATCTTTTATCTACTATGTCATCGCGAGTTATATTTGTCTTTGCATCATCTGGTATTTCTAGAGTAACAACCACTCTAATTCCATATGATTGACATACTTTATATCCAATTAAACTCATTTTATATCTTTTTAAGTAATCTTGTATAGATTAATATGTGTAAACTCATTTTATCAAATAGAAGCATTTGATAAACTTAACCTGTCTAATTAATTTCTTTTCCTTTTATATACTGTGTCTTTTCCCTCGGTTGTCAGTTATCCCACCACTCTTTATACTCTCCATCCCATTTATCTTCCACATACGTTGTTTGAATTCTTAGTTGTCCATTATCGTGCCAAGCTTTATACTCTCCATCCCATTTATCTTCCACATACGTTGTTTGGACGTTTAGTTTTCCATTACTCCACCACGATTTACACTCTCCATTATGTTTTCCACATAGGTTGTTTGGACCCTCAGTTGTCCTTTACTCCACCACTCTTTATACTCTCCGTGAAGTTTATCTTCCACATAAGTTGTTTGAGCTCTAAGTTGTCCGTTACTCCACCACTCTTTATACTCTCCGTGAACTTCCCCTTCTGCATAAGTTGTTTGGATTTCTAGTTGTCCGTTTTCATACCACATTTTATACTCTCCGTGAACCTCCCCTTCTGCATAAGTTGTTTGGATTTCTAGTTGTCCGTTTTCACTTCGTTCATCCGCTCCGCGGTACCACATTTTATACTCTCCGTGACGTTTCCCTTCCAAATAGGTTGTTTGGATATGTAGTTGTCCGTTATTGTACCACATTTTATACTCTCCGTTTTCTACTTTATCCAATCCATACAACATAGCTACTTCCTTAGATAAAAAGAAATGGATTCCCTCTCCACATACTACATCTATATCCTTATTATAAGACGGTTCTACTACGTCTTCTCCTACTATATACTTTATACGTTTATCTGTATAAAAAGAGGTATAAGCCCAAGTAACAGGTTCGTCGGTATCACAAATAACAATAGATACTACAGTAGCCTTATCACATCTGTACTTAGCATACATTTTATCTACTATATCATTACGATAGAGGTTAGTATTAGAGTCACTGCCTATTTTTAATGTAACTAAAGCACGTTTCCCATCTTCGGTAGAAGCAATTTTATATCCTATCATTTTATAAGTAATCTTGTATAGGTTAGTATGTGTAAACTCATTTTACTCTATTTAGCGTAAATATACAAGGAAATACACAATATTTTATTACATCGGCAGAAAGTAAAAAAGGTTCCTTTTGTGTGTACAAAGTATCATATATTTCCTCTTTCACTTGTTCTGCATATGTAATATACTTAGTAACAAGTCGTGTCCAATGGTTATCTATAGGGTCAACACTTGCATGAGTTACCTTATCACGCACAAGGATTTCACACAAATTATGATTGGAAAGAATATACGACAACCACCAATCCCCTTCACAGTCTTTTGCTTTTCCGGATATATACTCTGTGATTACAAAATCGATTGCTCCTGTAATACCCTCATTTGTTATATACGTATACAAATAAGACAACTCTGGGCCCATATTTTTAAAATAACGACCATTCTGTCTTTCACTATATTCTCGAATAAAAGGGGTCGTTGTATAAAAATAATTATCGGAATGAAGCAGTAAACGTCGAAACATTTTGCAAATTTCACGGTATACCGTTTCTTTCCCGGAAATGTGTGAGTTAAAATACGTTGACACACGTTGAAATAAGTTATATGTGTTCCATTCCATTTCGAATCCTTTTTCGATACAATAGGTAAATAATTCACTATTCAATCGTATTAAGCACTCACCCATCATGTCCATATCGAAATATCCTGTTAGGTTGTATAAGAAGTCAATACATTTTAGTCTGTTTGGATTACATCTGGCAAGATATATGTATAGATCACCTAGTTTTCTATATTGAGTTATCGTGGGGTCTGATACGTACAAACGAAGTAATTCGCATACATCATCGTCTGATACACCTGACACGTCGTGTATTTTTTCAATCAGTTCTTGTTTTGTATACATAAAGGTCATCTCTCTCTACATGTGTAAAAAGAGAGGTTGTGCTTTTAAATTTATAAAGTAAAGTAAAAAGTAAACATTTTAGAAAAAAAGTAGTACAAAAATAAAATATAAAACAAAAATGTACTACTTTTTTTCTAAAATATTCAAATAAATAATAAATGATATAAAAAGAAGAAAGAAAGTGATTTTTACCCAATTATTCTAACGTGATACTACTGTAAAGAATGTTATTACTCCAATTAGACGAAATTGTTCAATATATTGCTTACATTATGAACTCCTATGTACACTATCCACCCAACTTATTTTTACATATGTTGAATGAAAGTTGCATAGAGTTACACAATAAAACACAACATTACATCCGTCTCGCCTCCAATCATCCAAAAGGCATACACTCATTAGGACCGAAAGGATTAGAAAAATGCAGAGAAATAATGTTAAAAATAATATTAGCCTCTAGACAATCACCTGTTATACATGAGGATACCATTAAACTAATGTACTTACATACATTATTCTATCCAGAACTTACAAATATTACTATACGTGATAAATTAGAGGAATACTGTGGGAGAGAACGTGTTGTAATTCATTATGATAAAAGTAAACCTATAGTGTGTAATATTCCGCACTCAGTAACACGAAAAATGTGATGTATTTTATATATTTACACAAATATATAAATGATTTAATATAGAACTATAGATATCAAATTATAAAACGATTTCTTATAGTCATCCTCTGTTTTTTTAGAGATTGTTGCAGTATGTTTGTCAATAAAATATTTGATATTGTGAATACCAAAAGAAGAGAAATTGGATGAAATGTCTGTCCATAATTCTGTATATTTGGTCTTATATGTTTGTGTATCGTCTCTAACTTTATCAAACCACTTCATTTTTATGTTTCGTTTATAATCATACTGTGCTTTTGTTAATAATGGATAGGATAATATACGTTTATCTTTTTCTATAATAGACTGAGAGAATCCAATAGGAGAACTCTTATATATAGGTTCAGATGGATAGATTGTATTACACATGTTACTAGACAACATTGTAAATAACTCATCGTATTCTTCTTCTGTTAGTGTTAAATTATATCTATACTTTACTGCAACCCAATCTGCAGCATATATACAATCATTGGATGACTTTTCATTTTCTAGAGGTGTTTCTAAGTGTTCACTTCTATATTTATATGGCATCCATTGTGCAGGAGATTTGTCTATTTTAGAACGATTCATATTATAACTGATCGCTTTTAGATGACCTGGCGTCATATCATTTCCATATATAGTACTAATGTCAGGATTTGACCACTTACATGCACCACTAATATATGCATTATGTAAAGGTACGTGATGATCTATATCTATCATTCTTTGGTTCTGTAATATTCTATTTTCAACAGGAGAATTCCATTTTCCTTCTCCTATCTTACATTCAGTTTTTCTTCCCCATATGTTCTGCTCATACTCTTTACCATTTATAGAATCTCTTGCTAAAACGTTATATTGTGTAATACAATCACTTGCGTTATTTTTGTAATCAGAGTATCCAAATACAGACTTTCGTTTGTCATCAGTCCATATAGGACATGTTTGTTCAGAAGGCTGTATGTTTCCATTATCTTTTAATGCTTTCAGTAGATCTATTCCAGTCATTGGAGAGCAATCTGAACTATTTTGATTATCTTTACAAAAATAATATCTTTGTATAACATCTGTTACTTTATTAAATTCATCGAGGGTTGTAGGTCCATTACATAATAAATTTAATTTATCGTGTTCTTCTTTATTTATAAAACTACTTTCATCCACAGGATTCGGGTATTTAGGATGTTTGAGTTTTTTTGCTTTTTTTGAAGGATAATTAAACATTTGACAGATCATTTGTTTATCATCGGTAGATAAATAAGAATCACATCCGTTTCCTTCACAGTTGATAAAATTATAAAACGGAGAACCAGCTTTCTGTAAGTCTGATAATTTGCATACATTTTCTATAGAATTGTATGTATTTATTTGAATACTCTTTCTAATTAATGGGTCAATCAGTGTACCATCTGATTTATAAAACAGAGGATTTTCTTTCTTATTATTCACATTTTTAACTAAGTTGCAAAAATATGCCTTATTTTCTATATTTAAAGGACTTTTAGAATTTATATAGAAAGAAGATAGGTCCACATAATTTTTAAAAGATTCCGTATATTTTTTGTATACATATATGCAAAATACCATAAATATTAAACATGCTACAATAACATAGACTCTTTTTGTCATAATTTATATATTAAACAATATTTTAATAAAATGATATAAATGCCATAAATATAAGATTATTTACACATAAACTGATATTTCTCATATTATACATATATTACTTAACAAAGTATACCAAAAATGGTATCTATTATTATTAAATTTATAGACAAGGAAGCAATAGCATACAACAGAGTATTCAATTATAATGAATATATAGACCCACCTCAGGAATCTAAAATTGAAAAAGAGTATGATGTTTTATTTAAAAGATTCGGGCCAGATTATCTTAGAAACTTATGCACAGAAGAGGAATATAAAGAATACCTTATATTTAGAAAAAATGAACTAGAAGATGATTATCACGGTAAAATAACAGTTTATCATGTAGAATGCGACCAACAATCTAACAAACTACATAGATATAACTATATGTCAGATGGAGATATATATCATTATGAAAAAATATATTTCTACCACATATACTTCAAAGTTCCTCAAATCTTTACCCCCAAAATAGGATCGTTCGTCATCGCATATATAGATTTCACTTATTTATTATCTTACCCCAAAAAACACGCATTTGTTCACTACTGTTTACCATATTTTACTCCTGGGACAGAAACATTCCTACTTCTAGGAGAAATAGGCGCATACTCTACCTATTGCGAAGACACAAACCAACAGGTCACAAGATATTGTAATCCGAATGGAAACTATTTCGTACTTCCTTTCACTGTTCTAGGAGAGAATATACAACTCTTTTCACAAACAGATTATACACAATTTATCCAGTTTAAAGAAAAGTTTCTCAAAGGGCTTACAGAGGAGAAAGAATGTGTACACGTAGAGATTACAAACGATAATGAAATAACTGTAGACGACTTTCTGACAATGTATACAAAGTAAGATTTTAAACTTTAAAAAAGTTTAAAATAACGACAATTGTGTCATACTAATTTTGTACTCGTAAATATCCTCTTTGCATTGTCTTGCTCAAATCCATCTCTCTTTCTTTGAATTAACTCTACAAATGTATACGGTATATACTCTGTTTTTCCATCTGCAAACGTATACTGTATATGGTCAGCGATAGTTGCAGTCTGTATAAGTAATTTGTCATTCGAAACCTTATACAATCCTCCATCTTCATTCATTTTTATACCTGATTGAATACACTTTTCTGTAGCGAGTTCTATATCGTCTACAAGCAGTGCTAAATGGTTAATATGTCCTTCAAATAATATTGTCCAAGCTAAATACGAGTTTTGACCATTTATCGATTGGTATTCTCCATAGGAAGAAATTAGCGGAATATTCCGACCCATATATGTACTAACAAATAATCTTGGTATTTCGCCGGTGTTTATGTGTTTATACCACCTAGCTGTTGCATTAAATGTAGGAAATGTATACTTATCCTGTTGTATCTTATCTTTATAATATTAATACATACATTTTACTCAAGATTGTATAAAATGTCTCTCAACCTTATTAACTTATTCACCAAAGGACCTTCCTTATCGAGTATGTGTAATTAATTTAGTATATTTACCTGATATATAATAGTAAACTGATATTTTTATCAGTATTCTACCATACAATCACCTAATGTTTACACATTTACCTCAATTCACACAACATCGTCTTCACGACATTGTATCCTCTTCTATCGAGAATGTACACAACATGGACGTATTTAATATATCAAATCTAATTGTACAGTATACTACCCGTTGTCCACAGGAAATAAAATTACATACAAAGGAATACCTGTACGAACGTAAAAAAGAGATGATCTCTTATTTTGAAACAAATGTATATAACGAAACATTCTGCTATATTTACTATAAATCTCCTCTAAGTGCCGAAATACATGTAAATAAAGAATATGCAACACTACTAGAAGAATGTTGTATCTCACACATAAACACATCCACAGATACACCTTTCTTAGTAGATGGAGATATAATCGTAGACGAGGCATTTGATAATTACAAATATAGTAACAAACTTATCTATTGTGATGGTAAAATACTTGATTTATACCTGGAACTAAATAAAGATGGTATGGTTCCTCCTGAAATATGTTATCCTAGATTTCCACTAGACTTCCCGGAAAGCATGAATCTAAATTGCACACAATGGCTGGATTGTAATGAGAGTGATTTCCGAGAACAACTCATACAGAATATATCTTTTGAAATGAAAGAAATACATGGTGAAGTGATATATTTGTGCACAACTAGAATTGTATATGATGATACACTCTATTTTAATATTGAACTTTCACCTGTATATTGGAGTATTATTGATAATAAGGATAAACAAAATGTGATTTCCTATTGTACTGCATATTTTCAAGAAATAGAAACGATCTGTTTTGGATATGCAACAGAACAGCCAGACTCTGTATTTGATGTGTATAATAAACTTAGTTCGTCTGTTACTTATTATGGTATGATAGGAGGAATAAAAGATGGACAATATATACAACTCTATTATTTATAATTTTTACACCAATCCTACCGGTGTAAAAATGTAATCTATGCAACCATTAATGACATTGTTCCAAAATATGGATTTCCAGGGGTTAATCCACTAATTGTAAATTGTATTGTATTTTGAACAGGTTGACTAACTGTGACTGTGTAATTAACTGTCATCACACCTAGAACACGTGTATAGTTTGTTATAAATTGTATATCAATTGATGAACCTCCTGGAATACTTACAATAAAATAACCATAATTACTCAGGTTCATTGGGTTTATTCTAAATGTAGTTCCATCAAATGAGAAAGAAGCGTATATAATCTTAGGAACGAGTGTTTTTGGTAACTGATCACCTAACGAAAAATTAGGTAATGTTTCTGTTTCATAATAAGACATATTATTGGTACGTTTATTATTCCTTCAATATATTAATTATTTATTACTTTTATGTAAAGTAATAATGTGTTTATCCAGTAGTAGCTAACTTATCTTCTATTAATTCTCCTTCAGCATATACTTTATGTTCTAACAGGACTCCGTTTGGAGTCCACATTTCATGTTCTCCATGATATTGTCCATCTTTATATCCACAAATTACTAGGACATTCAATGCAGTATCTATACCAATACATTGTCCATGTAGTTTATTATTTTTAAATTGTCCGTATCCTAATAATCTATGTGTCATTTCTTCTGATATATCTGCATCTATATTATTTACATGTACATACTCTGTTATCTTGTTTAGCCAAAAACTAGATGTGTGTGGTTTATAGTATAATTTAATACATTTTTCTCGAATATTATCTTTGTAAGTAGTTATTCTGTGTTTGTACCAGATATCCTTGTTTTCTAGTGTATCAATCTCTGGATGGTTATATCCACATCGTATGTAATCATTACATAATCCATTAAATTTGCCTTCTTTATATGTCCATTCTGTAATGATTTGACCATTATCAGTCCACTCTTTATATGTTCCATCTAATTTTCCATCTTTATATGTACACTCTCGTGATTTCTTTCCATTTTTATGCCAGTCTATATATTTTCCATGTTTTTCTCTGTATTTAGTTAAATATCTACACCTTATTTTACCTCCTTCCTCTTGTGAGTAGTATTCTTCTATCCAAGCGTATATCAAATTCTCGATAACACATGCAATCCATTTTTCCATCATTGGAATACTCTCAAAGATCTGTAGTATTGCCTCTTTCTCTGGTGAGTTAAAGTCATCTAATTTTGTTTGCATTTTACTTCTGACTATATAAGTAAAATAATCTATGTTTTTTGCAGTTAAACTCAGTTTTAACCTTACGAATATGTAACCTATGGTGACTGTAACATTCTACACAAAGGACATCTCGCTTGTTCATTCTCGGAAAACCATTTCTTAATACACAACGTGTGATAGGTGTGGCCACAGTCTAATTTAGAAACCATTTTCTTCGAGAATGTCTCTAAACAAATACTACACTCTTCGGATGATGTATCATCTAACAAACTCTCATATAATACAGATTTTAATCGACGTAAAGCCTGCTTTGAATAGTAGATATAAAAGCCTCCAAGTAGTATATATTCTACTATACACAGTAAAAATGGGATACCTTGGGTAGATAGATTGTGTTCATTTACGTTATTTTGATGTAAACTCATTCCAGTCGTAAATAGTTTTGCTGTGTTCCAAATTCCACACACAGGTATACATTTAGGATGCATATTATGCATCCCCATACAGAATGCAATCAATAGTAAACATAATATTATTGTAAGTATATATAAATATAATCCAAAGGAAGAAGTCGAGTATTGAACCTCTTTTACACATATGAAAAGTAGATACCCAACCTCTGTCATATTGCACACAATAAGGACTACAGGAAGCAGAATCATTAGTTAAAATATGATTTAAAGATAACTGTATACGCAGTTTGTATCTTTTTTTCAATTTAAAGGATACACAACGTATAGTAATATTAAACTACTGTAGTAGATAAAAGGTAAAAAATGCAAATAAAACACGTAGAAGAAGTATATGACTTTGGTCGTCGCAAACGTATATATACAGTAAAAGAAGAAGGAGAACTATTTGAAAGGGATGAACATGGAAACCTATCGCATACCTATATACGATTTTTAGATGGAGACTTTAAAGAGTTTGACCGAGAAGGAAACCTATTGCATGCATCCACGTTTGTTGATGGAAAGTTATCCGGTAAATATATTGGATATCGAAAAGATGGAACCGTGTGGTATGAATTAAATTATGTGGATGGTAGAGTAGTAAACTGATTCATCCGCAGAAAATATAGACTATTTTACTTACAGTTAGCAGTAAAATAACAAATACAAATAAAAATAGAAATAATCTAGGATGCTACAAACAAAATTAGATGACTTTCATTCTCCAGAAAAAGATGCTATACTACACATCTTTGAAGGTATTCCATATATGGATAGATGGATCGCATCTCTCATCGAGAATTTTATATACTCTTGGGTAAAATATTACTCACAAGAGGATGGATGTAAACTTTTATGTAAATATCGTACAAAATATGGACTAAAAGATGGAGAATATAACGAATGGTTTCATGATGGAAAATTACAATACAAATGTAACTTTGTAGATGGGCAATTACACGGAGAATATAACGAATGGTTCCAAGATGGAACATTGCATAGAGAATACCATTATAGTAATGGAAAACGAAATGGAGAGTCTAAAGTGTGGTCTTATATGAATCATTCTCAACTTGCTATCCAAGAATTCTATGTAGACAGCAAAGTACACGGAGAATTCAAAAGCTGGTTTCCTTGTGGACAACTGAAAGAATGTATAATGTATATAAATGGAAATAAATGTGGGGAATACAAAAGCTGGTATAATAATGGACAACTTCATATACAAACCACTTTTTTAGAAGGAAATAATGGAGGAATAGTTATAAAATATGATGAAGACTTAGTACACATACCTGATAAAAAGCACGGAGAATATAAAAAGTGGAACTCTAGTGGTGAATTAATAGAACACAAAACATATATAAATGGTGTGGAAGTAGTAAACTGAGTTTACACAAAAAAATGCATATTATTTTACTTACATAGTCAGAAGTAAAATAACAAATAATCTAGGATGCTACAAACAAAACTTACAGATTTCCATTCCCCAGAAAAGGAAGAGATTGGTAAAGTCTTATACGATATTCCAATGATGGACAAATGGATCGCATCTCTCGTCGAAAATATGATATATGTGGATGTAAAAGAATACTATCCTGAGAAAGAAGGTGGTTCTCTTAGAATACAATATACTACTAAATACGGAGAAAGACATGGTGAGTGTAAAGAATTTTACAACAATGGTCAACTTTCACATCAAAAAATGTACGTGGATGATAAACTAACTGGAGAATATAAGGCATGGCACTCTGTCAAAGACGAATCTGGAGTTTGCGGACAAATACGTCTTCAAGCTTTCCTTGTAAATGGAGAAATACACGGAGAATCAACTTCGTGGTATCCAAATGGTCAACTACATACACAAGCAACGTATATAAATGGTAAAATGAACGGTGAGTATAAAGCATGGTATGATAATGGACAATTAAGAGCGATATCCTATGTTACAAACGGTAAAGACAATGGTGAGTATAAATCATGGTACCGTGGTACGGATAATTCAAACTCTGTTTGTGGTCAGCCGCGTGTACACACAACCTATATAGATAATAAACCGCATGGAGAATATAAGAAGTGGAATGAAGAAGGTGTTTTAATAGAAGATAAAATATACATAGATGGTGTAGAAGTGGTAGACTAAACTGATTTATCTAACGAAAATAAATACTATTTTACTTACGTAGTTAGAAGTAAAATAAAATGTGTGAAAAACTTACAGATTTTAAATCACCAGAAAAGGAGATATTATTACATGTTTTCGAAGATATTCCATACATAGATAAATGGATCGCATCTCTTGTTGAAAAATATATATATGCTTGGGTAATAGAGGATGCATCTTTTATGTTAAAACAAGATAAAGGTATACTTAAATATGTAATGCGATATGACAAAAAACATGGGCCATATGAACAGTGGTATACACAATGTGATGGTAAGATACAAAATATACTATACATACAAACTACATATAAAGACAATAAAATGCACGGTGAGTATAAAGAATGGTACACTAATGGAAAACTCTGTATAGAAACAACATACAAAGATGGAAAGTTACACGGAGAGTATAAACAATGGTACGCTAATGGAAAACTTAAGATACAAACTACATATAACGAAGGAGAATTTCACGGAAAATATAAACATTGGTGGAAAACAGACAATTTAAATGTGTTACATGGTCAATTATATTACGATGAAGTCTATACAAATGGATTACGAGATGGTAAATCTACATCATATTGGCCAAATGGTAATCGACGTTTAACTTGTTATTTTAAAAATGGTAAACGTGCTAGTAAACTAACAGAATGGAACGAAAGTGGAGATATAATAACTCGATAAATAACATTTCTAATTGAAGACATATTAGAAATAACTACTATTTATTTACTCCAATCGTGTACTTGTAAATATTCTCTTCGCATTATCTTGCTCAAAGCCTTCCCTTTTTCTTTGAATCAATTCTACAAATGTATACGGGATATACTCGGAGGTTCCATCCAGGAATGTATATTTAACAGGTTCTGCAATGGTAGCAGTTTGTATTAACAACTTATCATTTGACACCTTATACAATCCTCCATCTTCATTCATTTTTATACCCAATTGAATACACTTTTCTGTAGCGAGTTCTATATCGTCTACAATCAGTGCTAAATGGTTAATATGTCCTTCAAATAATATTGTCCAAGCTAAATACGAGTTTTGCTCATTTATCGATTGGTATTCTGCATAGGAAGAAATAGAAGGAACATTCTGACCCATATATGTACTAACAAATAATCTTGGTATTTCGCCGGTGTTTATGTGTTTATACCACCTAGCTGTTGCATTAAATGTAGGAAATGTATACTTATCCTGTTGTATCTTATACTCCTGTGAGATAACCGGGGATTTCAAATATCGAAATGCAGCATGATCTATCTTACCACTGGAGATAATGTTTTTTACTTTAAAGAATGCAGGAGTGTATGCTAAATATTTATTAAGATGCTTAATGTAACTCATTTTAGTATAGTAAAAAGATTTTAAATTAAAAAAATGGACGATATCCTTTACCAGCACCTAGCATATGGATATACGAACAGTACGCTTCCTTTGTATATCTAGTCTGCACACCGGTTTCCGTTTCTCTCAGGTGAAGAATCCCATTTTCTCCAATGAGTCTGTCATAATCCTTTTCCGGAGATACAGTATACGATAACCAATATGTTTCTTCCTCAGGAGAAGATGATGTAACGACCATCATCATGCCCTTTACTTTCGTATTGGAATAATAATACGAATACACATCCGTATTCCTTGGAATAATAGGAGAAATAAGAATTACACGCTCTATCATTAAGTAATAGTTCTCTTCGGTATCAATCGCATACGGATATGGTACATCATTATTACCAACAGGTGACTCGTAGGTAACAATTGGTGAATAGGTACGAAATATGAGTACACGTTCTCCAATGTAAACATACTCATTGTCACCCGTTGTTCTCTTACTAAGTATGGTATTTCCATCAAAGTTTTTTCCAAACCCTCCGCTAAAGATTGTCATAGCATTACGCTTGGACTTCCCTATAAAGATAGTGTCATATTCTTCGTTACATACACACTCTTCATATGTGTCTTCGTCTTGATCATTGGAGGAAGCATATACTTGAATACGCTTTACACTTGTGTCGACGTTTACTTTATAAGGCCTACCTCCGTTATTATGGGTATAATATGTTTTCATTTGGTATACACATAGTTTTCCTTTAAGTTAACATTTATTTCACACGTATTTACATATATTTATCTACTCCTTGGAAGAGCCAGGAGTTCCCATTAAATTAAGTAAATTAGCAATAATTAGTGTCATTATAGTAAACTATATCTATCTCCATGGTATAACCATTGTTATAAATTATTTTAAAATATTTTATAACAATCCGTTAAAATAATAATTTATAGAAAATAAACACACTTAACCGTTAAAACCTATTATTTTAAAGTATGCTAATAATTTACTCAGTGTTTCTCATAAAGTATACATTTTTATTACCGTGAAGAATTTATTTTTTGATCACTTTTTTAAAAAATCTACTTTTTTTCACTTTTTTTAAATTTTTTTTACTTTTTATTTTACAACACATTCTAGAGTGTGTTTCTCATTTTATATTAGTTTTAAACTTTAAAAAAAGTTTAAATTCTTACTTTTCTAAACATTTGAATAATTTAGAAAAAGTGATCTCTTATTTTATTCTGTAACTTCTTCAATCATCTTTTGTTCAACTGACCCAGGTAATAGTTTAGAAACATAAACACAGTTTTCAGTTACTACAGAAGAGATCATTCGTATTGTTTTATCTAATGTTTGTGTATTAAGATATTCTCGTAAAATAGTTAGATCGCCATAACATCTTGCCTCATCCTCTGGCATAATTGAATCTCGAATAGAATATGATTCTAATAAATTTCGCGTTAATGTAAATAACTGTAAACACTCAGGGTAACTAAGCACTAAACACTTGTTTACAAATCCTTTTACCTGATGCTTTTCCTTCTCTCCATCTTTGTTCTTAATAAAGATTAATCCCCTAGATTTGTCGGTTAAGATCACCATGTCAGCTAATTTTCTACCAAAGTTACTACAAAAGTTTAAAATCACATTATAATCATTAGACTCAATAAGATTTCTAGGCAAAATACTACCTACACGCTCTTTAACATTCTCATCTGTGAATGGTGAAAGTTTATCAAATACAGTCTGAAAATTAAACTCATACTTGTGATTTGTATTGTTTGTCTGATAAATAGTAGTATGAGGAGTCTGCTGGATATAGATATCTTTTGAATGTATCTGTTCTTTTAGCTGACGGATCTCCTCATTCTTTTCTGCTATACATAAATTTAGATGTCTCTCCTTTTCTGCTATTTGCCTTTCCTTTTCATCTGCTAATAAACGAAGTGTTTCTATATCCTTCTCCCTCTGAACCAACTGAATTGTTTGCAATTCATACTGTTTTCGCAAGGTATCTAACTCGTCTTTCATTTTATTGAATTCAATCGCGTGTTCTCTTTCTTTTTTAACCTTACAAAACCCCAAATGAGCAGCATGATTTCCTTTAGTGGTTGATACAGTACCACAATATTCGCATGTATATATATTGACTTCAGGCTCTAAATGAAATTGAGTTCTTTGAATCTCTATGCAATAAGAAGCAGTTTTCTTATGCTTACTTAATGAGTATACACTAGAGAACCCTTTTCCACAATATTCACACTTGATCTCACTCATTTTAGTAATAGGTATAGTTCTTTTTACTATTTTTCACTTTTTTAAATACTTTTCTCACAGTATTTAAAATTAGTTACGCATAACTACTCCGGTATGTCCTCTTACATAATAATCTTTATCATGTTCTAATACAGTTATCCCTTTTTCTACCCCCATGTTACGAATATATTCCGCATATTCTTCCATTGTATACGATACTGTCTTTTTAGTCTCTTTCTCTCGTATATAAAGCGTATCTTCTTCGACTACCCACTCATATTCAAACTCTGGATTAGTAAGGTAACGTAACGGATGTGTACGCACTTTCTGCTTTGTATCCTTAGGAATAATCACCATTTCATGTGTTGAAATCTTACGAATGTTATAATAATGACTGTATGGACTATATCCCTTTCGGATAACTTCTCTATGCTCCTCGCTTACATTCACAATCACTCTCTCATTCATAAGATAATAATTACACTTATCATCACATGCAAATGGATACGCATACTCATTATTTCCTACAGGAGACTCATACTCAATAATAGAGGACTTACTGGTAAACGAAAAGATAGATCCTCCTATATAGGTATACTTACATTTATCTGTTTGGATTAAAAGTGTATTACCATCAAACTTCTCTCCTATGTTTCCACTGTCTATTGTAATTAGGTTAACACGAGACTTACCAACAAATAATCGTTTATAAGTAGCGGTGTACACAACATTGTCTGTACAATTGTGTGCACATATG
>JACCDO010647059.1_pt1 | contig 15653 bp, 16 predicted proteins | sample 7446101 | NCBI WGS metagenome assembly JACCDO01 (sample SAMN15323440, study PRJNA562643) | freshwater metagenome | isolation source: river surface water | place: USA:Blue River Watershed | collected 2017-08-16
ATCCACGCCGAAGACCTCGCCATGACGCGTGGCCTGCATGACCTTCTGGAACTAGCCGCCCGCGCGCATCGCACGCTCGCGGCCCGAGGGGCCGAAGGCATCGAAATCGCACCAACGCGTGCAGCCGACGAAGCGCACACGCCGGCCCAGGGCATCGGCCAGCACCGCGGACTCGTCGTCCAGCATGCGCAGCCCGATGGCCTTGACATGGGCACGCAACGCCTCACGAGCCTCGTCCACGTCGCGCCCATCGAACTCGTGGTTGCCGGGGACGAACAACACCGGCACCGGCCAATCACGGAACAGCTCGAAGCTGCGCCACGTCGTGTCGATGTCGCCGGCCAGGATCAGCAGCTCGGCGTCCGGGGCGGGCGTAGGGACATAGCTCTCGGTCTCCAGGTGGAGGTCGGATAGCAGCTGCAACTTCATGTCGTGAACCTGGCCCGCGCGCAGCGCCGGGCCTCATCAAGCGGCTGCCGTGGAACCGGCTTTGCCGGGCCGCTGGCAGCGCCCCCTCGGGGGGCCGGCGAAGCCGGTACGGGGGGCCTCAATTGCTACCGTGGCACTGCTTGTACTTGCGCCCCGAGCCGCACGGGCAGGGGTCGTTGCGGCCGACCTTGGGCATGTCGCGCCGGATGGTCTCGACGCGGTAGCGCTCGGCCTCGGTCAGGTCGGCCAGGTCGGCCACCGTGACGACCAGCTCCTCGATCGCGTCGTCCAGGTCCTTGAGCGGATGCTCGCGGTTCAGCGTCGCGACGACTTCCTTCTCCTCGTCGGTTTCGGCCGGCAGGTGGCGATACAGCCGGGCCATCGCGGCGGCGACGTCGTCGTTGGGCATCTCGGCCAGCTCGGGGAAGCACAGCGCCGCATGCTGGAAGCCGGCGACCCAGGGCATCAGCGCGCGCGAGAGCGGGCCGAGCGCGTCGTAGCTGGCGCGGGCCGACTTCTCTTCCTCGGAGGCGTCGTCGGGCAGCGGATCCGGGGTCTGCTCCTCGTCGACCTCCAGGATGACGGGGTCGAACCAGCCGTCTTCAACGAGGCTGCGGTTCAGCGCGGCATGGCGGCGCTCGACGAGCTGGGTCAGGCGCTCCAGCCAGGTGGCGTCGACGCTGTCGGGCAGCAGACCGCCGTCGTAGTCGAAGATGTTGGGCAGCCACTCGTCCGTTTCGATGAGGCGCGGCTGCACGATGACGCCGCACAGGTAGCCGTCGAGCATGGAGGCATCCAGCGGCTGCAGCGGCTCGGGCGTCGCAGCAAGGAGTTCATCGAGTTCAGCGAACTCGGCGTCGGTCAGGTCTTGGGTGCTCATGGCGGCATTGTCGCCGTCGAGCGCCCGTCGGGTCGAGCGGTGCGCCGCAGAATCGCGGCCATGCCCGCGCCCACCCCGGTTTCCCGCACCGCCGCCGCCGTCGCCCTCCTCGCCGCCGCGCTGGCCTTCATGGCCCTCAGCGCCTGGAGCTACGCGCCCGTCTGGGAACGCGCCTTCCGCTCGGATGCGTCGCCGGTGTCCTGGCTGTCCAGCGCGCTGCTGCTGACGCTGGCCGCGATGGCGCTGCGGCTGATGACCGACGGCGGCCTGCCCCGCATGCTGGGCGGCTGGATGGCGGCGGCCATGTTCGCGCTGGCGCTGGACGAGCAGTTCATGTTCCACGAGCTGTGGAAATACCGCTGCGAGGAATGGCTGGCGCTGTGCCGCTTCGAGGCCGTGCGCGAGGCGCCGATGCTGGGTGTAGCGGTGGTGGGCACGATCACCATCGCGGCGCTGCACCGCGCGATGCGCTCGCGGCTGAGCCGTGGCCTGCTGTGGGCAGGCCTGGCGATCGGGTTGTGGGCGATCACGGTCGATCAGGTCGCGATGCCCTATCCCCTCGCCGAGCTGGAGGAGGCCTTCGAGGTGCTGGCCGAAGCGCTGGTGCTGGCGGCGTTCGTCAGCCTGCCGCCGGGGCGAGGGTGATCAGGTGCAGTCCTGGTCTTCCCAGGTACCGGCCGCGAACCACTGGCCGTTGATGTTGAGGAACCAGATGCGGCGGTAGACCACGTCGACGCTGGCGTCTCCGGCGTACAGCGGCGTTTCGATCTGCATCACATCGGCCACGCCGTCGCCATCGAGGTCGATCTCACGCAGCACAGCACGGGGCGCCGCGTTGGGCGCCTCGCGCGGTTGTCCGTCGTAAGCCTTCAGATCCTTGACCGGTTCCGACTGCGTGCGCACCTTGGCGCTCTGACGCAGCGGCTTGTCGCGCGGAACGACGAGGGTGACAAGCAGTTCGCTCCCCTCCTTCAGTGCCGGGTAGCCGCGCTGCGGCGCGACGTCGGCCCCATCCGCTGATTGATAGGCGGTCGCGACGCTGACACCTTCCGGCAGGCTCTTGCCAAGATAGCGCGCACCGCAGTAATGGCCCTCGCCACCGACATCGAAAGGCAACGCCCGCACAGCCATAGCGCCAACCAGGCCATTGGCGGCCACCAAATACACCGCCATCGCCGGCTGGAAGTTCAGCACCGCATGGCCGACATCCCAGAAGCCGGTCACGCCTTCGATCTCCGGGCCCATGTGGCGCGAGTACCAGCCGGTCGGCAGCCCGGCCGGCGTGAGGCTGACCCGGCTGCCGGCCACGGCGGCCATGCCGTCGGCGTCCTGCTCGGACACCAGGGCCACGCCCTCGTGCGTGCGAAACAGCGACGGCTTGATGAGCGCGGGCCGCAGCTTGTAGCCCTTCAGCGCGACCAGCGGATCGGCGGGCTCGCCGCGTTTGATCTCCAGCGCCGGGTCCAGCATCACGCCAGCCTTCATGCGCTTCTTGGCCGCCTCGAACTCCGCGACCGGCGGAAAGCGAACCTTATCGCCATATTTCAGAGTCTTCTTCAACTCGTCCAAACGCAGCGCCGGAGGCGGCGTCAGCGACAAGCCATAGGCCGCCAGCCGATTGGGCGAGGGCGCGACCCAGAAGGCCCGCGCCGCATTGCTGCCCGCCTCGGCCAGCGTCAACGGCTTGGGCCCGAGCAGGCTGCAGGCGACAAAGCCGGTCTTGCCGGCGCCATAGGTCAGCTGGCACCAGTCGCCCTGGCGCGCCGTCACGTCGACCGGCGTGTTGGTCGTCAGCTGCTCGGTGGCACGCGCCGTGGTGGCGGCGGCCTCACGCACATTGACCCAGGAGCCGTGGATGAAATGCGGCCCCGTCTGGGCCTGCGCCGCGCCGGCGAGGGCGGCCAGCGCGAGCGCCGCGGCCCTCATGCGGCCTTTTGCTCCAGCACGAAGTTCGCGCCGTCGTACTGGCCCAGGCGCTCCACCAGCAGCGGCAGGCACTCGGCCAGCTCGTCGTGCAGCGTGAACGGCGGGTTGGCGATGAACATGCCGCTGCCCATCATGCCGAAGCCCTTCTCGTCGGCCTGGGTGACGGTCAGCCGCACATGCAACCAGCCCTTCTTGGCAGCAGCGTCGGCGCTGGCCTTGAGGCGCTGCACGAGCTGGGTCGATTCGAGCAGCTGCAGCTGCGGATACCAGATCATCGTCACCGTGTCTGCCGCGCGCTCCAGCGCCTCGCGCAGTGCGCTCAAGACCTTGGCGTAATCGGTCTTGATCTCGTAGGGCGGGTCCATCAGCAGCGCCGCGCGGCGCGTGGGCGACGGCAGCTCGGCCTTGATGGCGGCAAAGCCATCCCGGTCGCTGACCTGCGTGTTGGGTCGCGCCTCCAGGTAGGTGGCGAGGATGCGGTGGTCCGTCGGGTGCAGTTCGTAGGCGCGCAACCGGTCGGTGTCGCGCAGCACGAAGTTGGCGATGGCCGGCGAGCCGGGGTATTGGCGCAGCTGGCCGTCGGGGTTGAAGGCGCGCACCAGGCCCACGTAGTCGGCCAGCGGCGCGGGCAGTTCGTCGACGTCGTCGTAGAGCTTGGCGATGCCGGTCGCGTATTCGGCGTTCTTCTGCGCGTAGCGGCCCTCGACCGAGTAGCCACCGGCGCCGGCGTGGGTGTCGATGAGGGTGTAGGGCTTGTCCTTTTCACCCATGTAGCGCAGCACGCGGGTCAGCACGAGGTGCTTGAGGACGTCGGCATGGTTGCCGGCATGAAAGGCGTGGCGGTAAGCGAGCATGGGCCGATTGTCGCTACAGGTGGCTAACACACGACCATCAACCTCGCGCGCGCCGGGAAAGCGGGGCGGCGCGTAGCCTTGCAGCCGTTGTTTTCATCCCCAACTGCCTGCGATGACCACCCTTTTCGACCCCGTCCGCTTCGGCGACATCCAGCTGGCCAACCGCGTCGTCATGGCGCCCCTCACGCGCAACCGCGCGCCGCAGCAGACGCCCACGGCGCTGCACGCCGAGTACTACCGCCAGCGCGCCGGCGCCGGCCTCATCATCACCGAGGCGGCACAGATCCGCCCCGACGGCCAGGGTTACTTCGACACGCCCGGCATCCACAGCCCCGAACAGATCGCCGCGTGGAAGCAGGTGACCGACGCCGTGCACGCCGAAGGCGGCAAGATCGTCATCCAGCTCTGGCACGTCGGCCGCATCTCCGTCAACCGGCTGCAGCCGGGCGGCGCCGCGCCGGTGTCGTCCACCAACCGCGCCGCCAAGACCCGCACCTATGCCGCCCACGGTGAGCTGGTGCCCACGGCCGAGCCGCGCGCGCTGCGCCTCGACGAAATCCCTCAGCTCATCGCCGACTACGCGCAGGCCGCGAAGAACGCCATCGCCGCCGGCTTCGACGGCGTGGAAGTGCACGCCGCCAACGGCTATCTGCTGGAGCAGTTCCTGCGCGACAGCACCAATGACCGCAGCGATGCCTACGGCGGCGCCATCGAGAACCGTGCGCGGCTGCTGATCGAGGTCATGACGGCCGTGGCCGGAGCCATCGGCGCGGGCCGCACGTCGCTGCGCCTGAGCCCCGTCACGCCGGCCAACGACATCGGCCAGGACAGCGACCCGCAGGCCCTCTTCAACTACGTGGCCGAGCAACTGGCCCCGTTGAAGCTGGCCTTCCTGGAAGTCGTCGAAGGCGCCACCGGCGGCCCGCGCGACAACGCGCCGTTCGACTATCAGGAACTGCGCCGCCGCTTCAACGGCCCCTACATCGCCAACAACGGCTACGACCGCGCGATGGCGCTGGACGCCGTCGCCAGCGGCCAGGCAGACGCGGTGGCCATCGGCCGGCCGTTCATCAGCAACCCGGATCTCGTCGAGCGCATCCGCGCCGACCTGCCGTGGGCCGCGCCGCAGAAGGAAACCTTCTACGGCGGCGGCGCGGAGGGATTCACCGACTACCCGACCGCACGCGCGGCCTAACTTTGAAACGCGCCGGGGTGCCGCGCCGCCCCGGCCAACGCGGCGCTGCTGTGCGGGTGCCGGTATTCGCGCGTCGGGCTCAGCTTCAAGCCCTCGGCCTCGCCGGCGTCCTGCGCCTTGCCGCGCAATGACGACTCGGGCTTGAGCCGGAAGTCGTCGCGCACGGCGCGCACGAACTCGTCCCAGTCCGCGTTGAAGTTGGCGCGCCGCGTCCAGCGCGTCTCGGCGGCGAGCCTGGACGGGCCGACGAGCAAATTGTTGGCCAGCAGCACCTCGGTCTGCGGCGGCGTCACGCGCAGCCAGACGCCGCCGCCGGGCCGCTGGTCCACCAAGGTGTTGTGCACGAGGTAGAGGGCCTGCCGCGGCCACTTCGCGCCCTCGACGCCGAAGGAGATGACATGCGGGTTCTCCGTCGTGGAGGCCTGCATGATGAAGTTGCCCATGACCACGGCGACGCCCCCGTTGGGGAACTCCAGCTCGTAGCTCGCGCGCCCGCCGATCTCGTCGGTGAGGCGGTTGTAGAGGATGTGGTTCACGGCCGCCCGGCTCTTCAGCAGATGGCCCAGCAGGCCGCCGTGAAAGTAGCTGCCGGTGACGGCCAGGCGCCGGATCGCGCCGACGTAGCAGTTGTGCGTGAGGCCGCTGCGCAGCGCGATGGCACCGAAGTCGCAGTCGACGATGTCGAGCTCGATGCTGTCGTCGTTGGCCGTCAGCACGCCGTTCTCGTTGTCGCGAAAGCCGCAGTCCACCAACGTGAGCGAACCGGCCTCGACGCGGATGCCCGCGCCGTTGCGGTCGGGCACCGTGCAGCCGATGAAGTCGAAGCCCTCGATGCGCTGGCGGCGGCCCGTCGTCAGGAACAGGCCCTTGCCCTGCACATGCGCCCCGGCGGCGATGACGCGCACCCGGCCGCCAACGGCCCGCAGCGTCAGGTCGTGCTGCGGCCAGGCCGCCACATCGGCGACATAGTCACCGGCCTCGACCTCGATCAGCCAGCCGTCGCGCGCCTGGCGTGCCGCGGCCGCCAGCGACTTGACCGCCTGGCCCGGCCCCACCTTCAACACCGGCCCGGCTTGCACCGCCAGCGGCAGCAGGGCCGACGCGGCCGTCATCAGCGTGCGGCGGCGCATCAGCCAGCCCTCTTCATCTTGGCCCGGAACATCTCGGCCACGCCGATCTCGCGCGGCCCCGGCACCAGCTCGAAGGTCTCGCCGGCCGCGATCGTGCCCTCGCGCTTCACGGCCAGGTAGAAGCCGCAATAGCCGCTCTGCGCCATCATCTTGGCCGCGTGGACGAAGCCCATGTGCGCGTTGAACTTGAAGCAGGGCTGGCGCGGCTCCGTCACGATCAGCTCGCAGCCGGCGAAGCGCAGCACGTCGCCCAACCACACGCGCCCTTCCTGCAGCCCCTGCAGCGTCAGGTTCTCGCCCATGTCGCCGGGCTGCAGCTCGCCGGGCACCTTGGCCTGGCCGCGCACGGTCGCCCAGAACGCGTAGTGCTCATGCGGATAGGCATAGACCGCCTTGGCCGGGCCGCCATGTACGGTATGGTCGGCCTGTTCATCACCGGCCAGGCCCGACGGGCCGACGGCGATGGGGCCCGCGTGGGCACGTTTTCGGATGGCCGAAGCCAGGGACTGGCCGCTCGTTGCCACGAAATGTTCGACACGGGCGGTGTTGACGCTGAGCACTTGCATGGGGCGATTGTCCCGGAGCGGAGGCTGAGGGTCATTTCGGCGTCTTGGCCTACAGGACGGGTTGCTTCGCGCAACTAGGCTTGGCCAAAAATTTCAAGGGAGACTGCATGACTGCACTCGACAGCGGGGCCCGGGTCTGGGCCGGGCTGGCCGTCACACCTTCGAGCGAGTTGATGTTCATCGTCGGCGTGCTGCTTGCGGGCGCGCTGGCCGGCGAATTCATCGCGGCCACCACGCGCCTGCCCCGCGTGGTGGGCTACACGCTGGCCGGCTGCGTGGCAGCCGCCCTGGGCCACGGCGTGGCCCTGCCACTGGCCGGCGCCGCGCAGATCGTCACCGACCTCGCCCTGGGCCTGCTGCTCTTCGAGATCGGCAGCCGCGTGCGGCTGAGCTGGCTGCGCCGCAACCCCGGGCTGGCGCTCACGAGCCTGCTGGAGGCACTGCTGAGCGCCGTTGCGGTGGCTTTGGTGATGCGGCTGTTCAACATCGGCTGGCCGACGGCCATCGCCTGCGCCATCCTCGCCATGCCTGCACCGGCGGCGGTCTCGGGCCGCGTGGCGCTGGAGCTCGGCGCCGAGGGGCAGGTCACGCAGCGGGCGTCGCTGCTGACTGCACTGAACACGCTGTACGCCGTCATCGCACTGACACTGATGCGCACCTGGTGGGCGGCCGACGACGGCGGCCAGCTGGGCGACGCGCTGGCCGGCCTGGCCGTCTCGCTGCTGACGACGCTGGGCGTGGCGGCCCTCCTGGCCGGCGGCGCCTACGTGGCGGCGCGCCGCCTGGACCTGCGCAACGAGAGCGCCACGCTGCTGCTGTTCGGCATGGTCGCGTTCGCCATCGTCGCCGCCCGCGCCGTGGGTGTGTCCACGCTGCTGATGCCGCTGCTGGCGGGCCTGCTGCTGCGCAACACCAGCCAGCGCCCCTGGGTGTGGCCGCGCCACTTCGGCACCTCGGGCGGCGCCCTCGTGCTGATGCTGTTCGTCATCGTCGGCTCGGCCTGGACACCGCAGCTGCTCGTGGCCGGTGGCTTCGCGGCGCTGGCGCTGCTGGTCACGCGCTTCCTGGCCAAGGCGGCGGCCATCGTGGCGCTGTCGCGCTGGTCGGGCACCAGCCTGCGCCAGGGGCTGGCGCTGTCCATCATGATGACGCCGCTGTCCGCCACGGCGCTGGTCATGCTCAACGAGCTGATGCGCGCCGAACCCGAACTCGCCAAGGGGGCCGCGCCCATCATCCTGGCCGGCATCGCGGTGCTGGAGCTGATCGGGCCCATCGCCGTGCAGTTCGCGCTGCGCCTGGCCGGCGACCTGCCGCCCGCGCCACCGCGCCGGGCTGCGCGCCCCGAAGCACCCAAGAAGGAGGGCCAGCCATGAGCCTCGGCAGCTTTGCCCAATCGCAGCCGCTGACGCTGGGCGTCGAGCTGGAACTGCAGATCGTCAACAACGACGACTACGACCTCGCGCCGGTGTCCGCCGACCTGCTGCGGCTGATGGAGAAGCGCAAGATCCCGGGCGACGTGAAGCCCGAGATCACCAGCAGCATGATCGAGCTGTCCACCGGCGTCTGCGCCGACTATCGGCAGGCGCTGTCGGAGCTGGGCGAGATCCGCGCCGCGCTGGTGGACTGTGCCGAGCGGCTGGACGTGAGCCTGTGCGGCGGCGGCACCCACCCCTACCAGCACTGGACGCGCCGGCGCATCTTCGAGACGCCGCGCTTTCACGAGCTGTCGTCGCTGTACGGCTACCTCTCCAAGCAGTTCACCGTGTTCGGCCAGCACGTGCACGTGGGCTGCCCCAGCGCCGACGAGGCCCTCGTGCTGCTGCACGGCATGAGCCGCTTCATCCCGCACCTGATCGCGCTGGCCGCGTCGTCGCCCTTCGTGCAGGGCGAGGACACCGGCTTCGACTCGGCCCGGCTGAACTCGGTGTTCGCATTCCCGCTGTCCGGCCGCGCGCCCTTCGTGCAAACCTGGGAGCACTTCGAGGTCTTCTTCAACAAGATGACCCGCACCGGCGTCGTCTCGGGCATGAAGGACTTCTACTGGGACATCCGCCCCAAGCCGGAGTTCGGCACCATCGAGGTCCGCGTGCTCGACACGCCGCTGACCATCGAGAAGGCCGCGGCGCTGGCGGGCTTCATCCAGTGCCTGGCGCACTGGCTGACGCGCGAGAAGCCGTTCAAGCTCAGCGAGGACGACTACCTGCCCTACACCTTCAACCGCTTCCAGGCCTGCCGCTTCGGGCTGGACGGCACCTTCGTCGACCCCGAGACCGGCGAACACCGCGTGCTGCGCGACGACATGCTGGCCGTGCTGAGCCGCCTCGATGCCCACGCCGCGGAGCTGAAGGCCGAGCCGGCGCTGCAATACCTGCGCCGCGAGATCGCCGGCAGCGGCAACGACGCGACGTGGCTGCGCCAGATCGAGGCCGACGAACACCTGCTGGCCGAGGTGGTCCGCCGCGCGACACGGCGCTGGCATGGCTGAGGTCAGTTGAGCGCCGCTGGCGGGCGCTGAACAGGCCCCGCCTGCCGCAACGTCTGCACCAGCATGCGCTGCAGGCTGTCGACCGCCTTGTTGCCCCTGGACGCCTGGCTGCGGTAGACGGCCACCTCCATCGGCGCCAGCGGGCCCAGGCCCTGGGCGAGGCCCAGCACCTGCAGATGCGCGGGCGCGCTGCACTGCGTCAGCGCGGCAATGGCCAGGCCGCTGTCGACGGCAGCGATCTGCCCCGCGAGGTTGGAGCTGTTGTAGACGATCTTGTAGGGGCGGCCCTGCAGTGCCAGCGCGTTGATGGCGCTGCGCCGGCCCAGGCTCGCGGCCTCGTAGACGGCGATGGGCAGCGGGTCGCGGGCCCACACCTCGAACTGCGGCGAGCCCACCCACACCATGGGCTCGTGGAACAGCAGCGTGCCGCGCCGCGCGTGGTCGCGCGACACCAGCGCCAGGTCCAGCTCGCCGCGCTGCACGCGCGGGATCAGCGCGGTGGACTGCTCGCAATCCAGCTGGATCTCGACGCCGCCATAGCGCGGCGCAAAGCGCCGGAGCACTGGCGTCAGGTATTTGCTGGCGTAGTCGTCCGGCACGCCCAGGCGCACGACACCGGTGACGGCTTCGGCCTGCAGCGCGGCCTGCGCCTCGGCCTGCAGATCGAGCATGCGGCGGGCAAAGCCCAGCAAGGTGCGCCCCTCGTGCGTGAGCTCCAGCAGGCGCGGGCCGCGCCGCAGCAGTGCGTGGCCGACGGCCTGCTCCAGCTTCTTGATTTGCATGCTGACGGCCGACTGCGACCGGTGCACCTCCGCTGCGGCGGCGGACAGGCTGCCCGCATCGACGGTCGCGACGAAACACTTCAGCCAGTCGATCTGCAGGTCGCGCATGGATTCGAAAAACGCATGGTGGTTCTGCGAATTATGAGATTTCCGATTCGCCACGACGGCGCCACAGTGCCGGCATGAATCGCACGACACCCCACGCCGTCGACGCCCGCGCCGGCGGGCAGATGGCGCTGCTGTGCCTGGTGTGGAGCCTCCAGCAGGTCTCGCTGAAGGCCGCCGCGCCGCAGGTCAGCCCGATGCTGATGGTGGCGCTGCGCTCCGGCATCGCGTTGGCGCTGCTGATGCTGCTCATGTGGCGGCGCGGCGAGGTGGCACGCCGCGAGCGTTGGCTGCCGGGCGTCGTCGCCGGCGCGCTGTTCGCGCTGGAATACCTGCTGGTGTCACAGGCGCTGCGGCTGACGCAGGCGGCCCATGTCGTCATATTCCTCTACACGGCGCCGCTGTTCGCTGCGCTGGGCTTGCATCTGCGCGTACCGGCCGAGCGGCTCTCGGGGCCGCAGTGGGCGGGGCTGACGCTGGCGTTCGCGGGCATTGCGCTGGCCTTCCTCGGCGGCCAGCGCGGCGCGGCCGCCGGCGCGCTGACGGGCGATCTGCTGGCACTTGCCGGCGGCGCGGCCTGGAGCGCGACGACGCTGACCTTGCGCGGCACGGCGCTGGCCGCCGCCCCGGCCACCGAGACGCTGCTCTACCAACTGCTGGGCGCGTTCGTGCTGCTGCTGCCGGCCGCGGCGCTGAGCGGCCAGTGGCAATTCGACGCCAGCCCGCAGGCCTGGGCCCACCTGGGCTTCCAGAGCCTGGTCGTGTCGTTCGCCAGCTTCCTGGCGTGGTGCTGGCTGCTCGGTCGCTACCGCGCGGCGCAGCTGGGCAGCTTCGCCTTCCTGACGCCGCTGTTCGGCGTGCTGCTGGGCGCGGGCCTGCTGGGTGAGCGGCTGGAAGCCGGCTTCCTGGCCGGCAGCGCGCTGGTGGTGGCGGGCATTGCGCAGGTCAGCCGCCCGGGCGCGCGGGGGCCGGGCGCGCTCAGCGGGCCGGCCCGCCCAAGCCGTCGAAGGTCGTCGACGTGACCCAGTCGACGATCTGCGCGGGCGTGTACTGGCCCGATTCCTTCAGCAACGCGACGACCGGGTCGCAGGCCCGCGCGAACAGCGTGTAGAGCACCAGCTCCGGCGGCAGCGCGGCGTTCAGCGCGCCGCCGGTCTGCGCCTCGGTGATCCAGATGCCGAGGCGGTTGCTCAGCGAAATGAGGCGGTCCATGTAGGCATCGTTGGACTGCAGCGCGGCGCTCAGGTTGGAGTTGTGCGCCGGCAGCGACGGCATTTCACCGTGCAGCTGCGTCTGCATGGCCCAGCGCGTCACGGACTTCAGCTGATCGACGGGCGTCACCGCAGCATCCGCCTCGGCGCGGGCACGCAGGTCGTCGACGAAGGCCAGCGCGCGGTCCAGCACGCCCACCATCGCCGCGCCGGCCAGGTCTTCCTTGGACGGGAACAGCTTGTAGAGGCTGGCCTTGGCCAGCCCGGCCTCGGCGGCCACCTCGTCCACCGTCATCGCGTCGTAGCCCTTGGTGGCGAGCAGGCGGTTCACGGCGGCAACGATGGCGTCCTGCCGAACGCGCTGCATCTGATCTCGGATCGACGGACGGGCACTCATGTGGCGCATTCTAGACCGTCGAGGCCATCATCAAAACTATGTAGTGCATTTTTTGAACTAATGGGTTATTGTGTGAACTCATCAGTTCAATATTTGATCTGACCGGTTTATCAGGAGGCCTCATGCGGCGCATCGCAGTCGTCGGTTCGGGAGTGGCAGGCTTGGCAGCCGCCTGGCGTCTGGCGACGGCGCCGGGCCAGCGCCATGTCACGCTGTTCGAGGCCGGCAAGTACTTCGGCGGTCACGCCAACACGGTGGATGTGTCGCTGGATGGCATCACGCACGGCGTGGACACCGGCTTTCTCGTGTTCAACGAGCGCACGTACCCGCTGCTGATCCGGCTGTTCGCCGAGCTGGGCGTGGAGACGGCCGCGTCGGACATGTCGTTCTCCGTGCAGGTGCCGCGCGCCGATGGCGGCGCCGGCCTGGAGTGGAGCGGCAGCTCGCTGAACACCGTGTTCGCGCAGCGCCGCAACCTGCTGCGGCCGCGCTTCTGGCGCATGCTCGCGGAAATCCTGCGCTTCAACCGCCTGGCCACCGCACTGGCCCGCCGCGACGACGACCCGGCGCTGCAGGGCGCCATCGGCGACTTCCTCGACGAACACGGCTTCAGCGCCGGCTTTCGCCAGCACTACCTGCTGCCGATGATCGGCTGCATCTGGTCCTGCCCCACCGACCAGATGCTGCGCTTCCCGGTCGCCACGCTGATCCGGTTCTGCCACAACCACGGCCTGATCCAGGTCACCGACCGGCCGCAGTGGCACACGGTGCGCGGCGGCTCGCGCGAGTACGTGCGCCGTCTCGTGGCCGCCCTGCCTGACGCCCGGCTCGACACGCCGGTGCTGGGCCTGCAACGCAGCGAGCAACATGTGCGACTGCTGACGCAGCAGGGCGCCGAATCGTTCGACGCCGTCGTGCTCGCCTGCCACAGCGACCAGGCGATGCGCCTGCTGGGCCAGGGCGCCAGCGATGCGGAACGCGCCGTGCTGGGCGCCATCCGCTACCAGCCCAACCTGGCGGTGCTGCACCGCGACGCGGCCGTGCTGCCGCAGCGACGCCTGGCCTGGGCGGCGTGGAACTACGAGCGCGCCGATGCGCCCCGGGAGCAGGCACAGGTCTGCCTGCACTACTGGCTCAACCGGCTGCAGCCGCTGCCGTGGCAGCAGCCCATCCTCGTGTCGCTGAACCCCGCGCGCCCCATCCGCGACGAGCTGGTGCACCAGCGCATCGAATACCACCATCCGGTCTTCGACCTCGCCGCCATCCAGGCCCAGCAGCGCCTGCCCGAGCTGCAAGGCCGCCAGCACACCTGGTTCTGCGGGGCCTGGTGCGGCTACGGTTTCCACGAGGACGGCCTGCGCGCCGGCCTGGCCGCAGCCGACGGCGTGCTGAAGGCCCAGGCGCTCGAGGCCCAGGTGGCACGGAGCGCGGCATGAGCCCACTCGCGCGGCCCTGCATCGGCTTCGGCACCGTGTGGCACCGCCGGCTGCGGCCGGTCCCGCACGAGTTCCGCTACGGCAGCTACTTCCTGCTGCTGCCGATGCGCAGCCTGCGCCACCAGGCGCTGCCCGCACTGAAGCGCAACCGGCGCGGCATGCTGAGCTTTCATGACCGCGACCACGGCGACGGCGGCACCGACGCGCTCGCCTGGTTCGAGCAACTGCTGACGCAGGAGGGCGTCACCGACGCCGACGGCGAGGTGTGGCTGCAGACCTATCCGCGCGTGCTGGGCCATGTCTTCAAGCCCGTCAGCTTCTGGTACGCCCACCGCGCCGACGGCACGCTTGCCGCCGCCGTGGCCGAGGTAAACAACACCTTCGGCGAGCGCCACGCCTACCTGCTCACCGGTGCGGCGCTGGCCGGGGGCCGGGAGGCCACGGCCCGCAAGGTCTTTCACGTCTCGCCGTTCTGCCGTGTCGAGGGGCATTACCGCTTCCGCTTCGAGCGCACGGCAGGCCCCGACGGCCAGCCCGCACACGCCCTCGCCCGCGTGGACCTGCACGACGCCGACGGCCCGCTGCTGCAGACCAGCATGGCCGGCACGCTGGCGCCGCTGACACCGGCCAGCGTGCGCCGGGCATTTTTCGGCACGCCGTTCATGACGCTGGGCGTCGTGCTGCGCATCCACTGGCAGGCGCTGCGCCTGTGGGCCAAGCGCGTGCCCTTTTTCAGCAAGCCCGCCTCGCCACCGCCCTTCGTGAGCCGATAAGCATGAGCACCCACCCTGCCCTCACCTCCACCGACTCCGCCCTCGCCACCCGAACCGCCCGCTGGCCCGCCGCCGCGCGCCGCGTGCTGCGGCTGCTGGAGAAGCTGCCCGTCGGCGAACTGGCGCTGACGCTGCCCGATGCCAGCTCGCTGCGCCTGGGCGGGCAAGGCGGCGGCCTGCGCGCGCAGCTCGCCATCCACGACTGGGCGCTGTTCGAGCGCACGCTGAAATCCGGCGACATCGGCGTTGCCGAGAGCTTCATCGCGGGCGAGTGGGACAGCCCCGACCTGAGCGCGCTGCTGCGCCTCGTGCTGCTGAACCGCGAGCACATCGAGGGCATCATCTACGGCAGCTGGTGGGGGCGCCTCGGCTACCGGCTGCGCCACCTGCTGCGGCGCAATTCGCGGGCCGGCAGCGCCCGCAACATCCACGCCCACTACGACCTCGGCAACGACTTCTACCGCCTGTGGCTGGACCCCGGCATGAGCTACAGCGCCGCGTGGTTCGAGGGGCAAGACCACCGCGGTGCCGACCTCGTCGCCGCGCAGGACGCCAAATACCGCCGCGCGCTGCGCGAGGCCGGTGCGGCGCCGGGCACGCGCGTGCTGGAGATCGGCTGCGGCTGGGGCGGCCTGGCCGAGCTGGCGGCGCGCGAGTTCGGCGCCCGCGTGACCGGCGTGACGCTGTCCGCCGAGCAGCTCGCCTGGGGCCAGCAGCGCATGCAGACCGCCGGCCTGGCCGGCCAGGTGGACCTGCGCTACCAGGACTACCGCGACCTGCCTGCGCAGCACGCGGCCGAACCCTTCGACGCCATCGTCTCCATCGAGATGTTCGAGGCCGTCGGCCACGAATACTGGCGCGGCTACTTCGACACGCTGGCCGCCTGCCTCAAGCCCGGCGGCCGCGCCTGCATCCAGACCATCACGATCCGTGACGACCTGTTCCCGCGCTACCTGACCTCCACCGACTTCATCCAGCAATACATCTTCCCGGGCGGCCTGCTGCCCAGCCCGTCGGCCTTCGAGGCCGAGGCGCGCCGCGCCGGCTTCGTCGTCGAGAACCGCCTGGCCTTCGGGCCCGACTACGCCGAGACGCTGCGCCGCTGGCGCGCCGCGTTCGAGGCCCGGCTGGGCGACGTGCAAGACCAGGGCTTCGATGCCCGCTTCCAGCGCATCTGGACCTTCTATCTGGCCTATTGCGAAGCAGCCTTCGACACCGGCAGCACCGACGTCATGCAGTTCACGCTGCGCAAGCCCGCGCCATGAAGCGCCGCCACCTCCTCGCCGCCGCCGTCACACCGCTCGCCATGACCCCAGCCCTCTCCGCCCCCGCCCTGCCCGCAGAACTGCAGGCCACGCTGCCCAACGCGCGGCTGCGCGGCAGTGGCGTGCTGCGCTTCTTCGGCCTGAGGGTCTACGAGGCCCGGCTGTGGGCACTGCCGGACTTCGACGCCGACGACTACGCGCGCCAGCCATTCGCACTGG
>JACCDO010660955.1_pt1 | contig 15653 bp, 24 predicted proteins | sample 7446101 | NCBI WGS metagenome assembly JACCDO01 (sample SAMN15323440, study PRJNA562643) | freshwater metagenome | isolation source: river surface water | place: USA:Blue River Watershed | collected 2017-08-16
ATTCTATATCGCATCTCGTGTATCTCACGATGATATGACTAAAATTCTTGGTAGGCCATCTAGCCGCCTAAATCAGAAGATGTCTGCTACTCTGCGTAGCGTCGCTATGAAGCAGGGCATTGCCAAGACATCTAGTGGCCGGCGTTTAGAGTTCTATTCTGTAGATAAAGCAGCATTGGATACACTGACAGCACCGACTGCAGCTAGTATGAATGCTCTTAAATTCGACATAGACTGGCGTCCTCTGCTAATAGTTGATGCCGAGAAGATGTCTGCTGGTATTGCTAAGGTCAATACTAAGTATCCCCGAAGTATGACACGAGACTTGCATAAGCAGTATCTCAATGATCTGGAATCCGCAGTGGAAGACAGTGTGGTTAAAATCGCGGAAGATATTAAGTCACAGCGTAAGTCTTACCCCAATCCTGGCATTAAGGTAGGCGACTGGGTTACCCACAGTGACGGCACCGGCAGGACTACTTATCCAGCACGAGTAGTGCGTGTCACTGATAAGACTTTTAGCTACGAAGTCTACGCATTTAAGCCCATAGGTCCTTTTGTCCGTGGTGATGTCAATAGTCTTTTTACCGATGATGAGCGGCAACAGCGGGGTATTAAATATACTGGCACAGCCGACTATGACGGTAGTATTACAGTTCCTTATAAGGGTAATGAGGAATTCTTCTGCCGTCTGGGTAAGGTAAAAAATAAACGGTTCTCGAATATTGGTGGTCCTGACCCTGAAGATCAGGTATCTTATCACCACTACTGGGTGTGGGACTGATCATCGATGACTATTGCTAAATTAATCACCGTCATAGTAGCAGCAGCCGGTCTCACCGGTTGCGCTACTGGTTGCAGAGAATACTGTGTCGCTGGCTTCGGACCCGGTAATTCAGCCTTCGACAGTGTTGCCTATTTCTTCGATAGCAATGATCCCTGTCAGCGAGTTGGTAAGCCCGAGGGTTACCGGACTCCTGGTTGGTGTGGTGGCACTAACAGTTACATAATTACTAACACTCAGGGTGGAACTACCCGAATGTCAGTGATCACTGTCAGTCCCGGAAGGTAATCACCCCGCTGCAGTTATTTTTTAAAATAAAGCTTGACATTTAATCCAAAATACGGTATAGTTCTCCCAAGTAACCAATCAGGAGAAAACAATGTCTGTCAACGAAATCTCAACCCAAGATTGCAACTTCAACAAGGATAAGAAAACCCTGTCTATTCCTAGACGCATTGCTTATCAGGGTGATTACTGGTTCCCACGCGAAGTTATTGTTCATAGTCACCATACTGGTAAAAAGGTTCTTTTTAGACAAATTTCTGCTGATCATCCTGATTTCGATGAAGATGGTTGGGATGGTGAGCAAGCTGCTTATGAACCAATCGGTGAACAGACTAACGTAAGGTTGCTTTTTATCTACAACGATATTTAAAATAGTTCTTGACAATACTACCCTTTTATAGTATTATAACTTCATTGTCAAATTTAAGGAGATTTTTCAAATGGCTACTCGTTCAATAATTGCTAAAAAAGTTGGCAGCGAATGGAAAACTATCTATGCACATTGGGATGGTTATCCTCAGCATAATGGTAAGATTTTGCTGCAACACTATACTGATGAGAACAAGGTCGATGAACTTATTGCTAACGGTGACCTTAGCATTCTTGCCGAGGAAATTGGCGAAGCACACGATTTTGATTCTCGTCAAGAAGAGCACAAAAACTGGTGCAAATTCTATGGTCGTGATCGTGGCGAATCGGGTGTAGATCATCGCACTCTGATCGGTGGTAAGTCCACTATTGAAAAAGAAGCAGAACGTTATGGCGTTGAATTCGTATATGTATTCGAAAACAATACCTGGTCATTTAGTTCTATTAATCTTATTGACGGAAATTTCGTCTGCGGTAATTTTTCTGAACTTACACTTGATGATTGTAATTAATTAGGAGTTATTAAAATGCTAACACCATTCACTGAACGTCAAAAAACTTTGATCGTAAAAAACGTTGTCAAGTCGGTCAAAAACATCAATGAACTAAATTTAACTGGATACAAGTTTTTGTATCTTGCCAGCGGTTTTATCGCTCACTATGATATCAACGGATTCAAATCTTACTATTCTAATAACAATCTTAAGGCGGATCTGCTGCGTAATCATCGCGCAAATAAATGGCTTAATTTTAACCCAACCGACAAGGATTATACTTACTATAAAAGCAAGGCTGATATCTACAATAAAATAATTGAAAATATTGCCTAAAAAAGCTTGACAATAACCAGATTTTAGGGTATTATTACTACACTATCAATCAGCAAGGAGTTCCAAATGACTAACCTGACTATCGAAAACAACCCGCTGCTGACCAAGATCTTGGGTCGTAAGGGTCAGATTGTAACGGTATCAACCAAGCGTCCTGCTAAGGTTCGTAAAGGTTCTCCGGAACTAATCAAGGTCAGCAAGTTTCAGTGCCGTGTTGGTGTTACCTATGACAACATGGCCGCGGTCAAAGAAAAACGTGCTAATGGCGATCTGCCTGCAGTAAATGCTGGTCTTCCTTGGGGTGAGTGGATCGTTGGTTTCGAAAACTATCTGATCTCTCATAAAGGTGAAATTTATGTTCGCTGCAGCAAGCTAAACAGCAACTATAAATCCCAATCACAGTTTTTTATTGATGGTCAAGAAGTTTCGCACGAAGTTGCTGATCAATACTTGCTTGCTAGTGAAAAGAATAAAGATGCTGATATTGATGTTTTTAACATCAAGTTGTCAAGTGTAGTTGAACTAGTATAAGGAACTAATATGCAATATTTAATTGTAGGTTGGGTAGCATTGTATTTCTACAATCCTGCGTCTGCAATGGCTATTGTTCACTACGGTGCAAACTTAGTGATGACCGTGGCTATGTCAATGATAGATGTAGGTTTATCTAAAGTTCATTCTTGGTGATATCATGGGACGAATTCTAAGTATAGCATTTTTTGTGTTGTTGATCTATAACCCTAGTGCTGCTATGGCAATTCCAGGTGCTTTGTTCGGTGCTTTTTTAGACTTCACCAAGGCTATAGTAGTTACTGGTATTAAGAGAAGTGGTGGTAGTATACAAAATCACCCAATTAATGATGTTATTAATCAAGTGAACCAACACCAAGGTTCACGAAATTAAATCCATAAAATGGTTAAACTAAAGATTGACTTTTATTGAATAATCTGCCATAATATGGACTAGTAGTTGGTAGTAAATAGTTGTTTTTTTCAATTAACTTTATGAGGTGTTTTATGACTAATAAAACTTTTACCGTAGCTGGTGTTTCAAAAATCAATGGTCAACACAAAGTTCGCTTTGGTAATGATCTGGTTCAACGCATCAAGATTCGTGCCAAAACTGATGAAGATATGGCATTTATCACGCTGCCCGAGCCAATGACTAAACCACAAGTAGTTAAATTTCTTAAAACTTCAGAGCTTTACTTGAATTCTGAATATGCTATTGCTATCGACAATGCTGATGCTAAGTATAATCCGGATTCTGTTGTTAAGATCTCTAAGCCACGTGGTCGTCCACCTGGCAGTCTGAACAAGAAACAAACTATTACCATGGATGGCGTGGTCGCTAGACTAGTTACCCAATAATTTGGTTGCTCCTTGGATTGACGCTATTATTGTCAGTCCATTTCGGGGACAGGAATATTCCTGTCCCCTTTTTTATTTTAAATAAATACTACGGAGACAAGGACAGTTATGGACGACGAACATGACCTAGGTCAACGAGCACTAATTTTCTTGGTTTGTGTAATAATTATAGTATTGATTGCCATATAATATGGGTGTAGAACAACTTTATTTTATCATAGGATTTTTACTAGGCGGCATAATGGCTACTTGTCTATTTGTCGTCGGGTTCATAATATGGTATGAATGGGTGTTTCAGCCACCCGCTCACATGACCAACGATAATGAATAAATACATATTATGCAAATAACAGAAATTATTACCGAAGGTCTCAGTAAAATAGTTTATCACTATACGAATCTTCACGCAGCCACCAAGATCTTGACCACTGGAGTATTTCAGTTGAGCAGCGACATTGGTAGCATTGAATCACAATATGCACCAGAAGGCTATTCTTACTTCCTAAGCACTACCAGAACTAAACTTGGCGGATATCATGACTATATCGGTGACAGTGCTGTTATGTTTGTTCTGGATGGAAATTTTTATAACCAACAGTATCGAGGCAAATCAGTAGACTATTGGGGCAACAGGAATCCTACACAAGATCATCATCGAGCACACGAAGCAGAAGATAGGATATTCAGTAAAAAGCCAACTATACCAATTAGTGGAGTAACCGAAGTTCACATATACGTAAATCCAGCAGCAGAAGATAAAATCAAAGCATGGGGAAGAAAAGCAATAATTGCTGCAAAAACTAAAGGTATTACTACTTATTTTTACACAGATAAGATTGCTTGGAAGACCCAAGATACCAGAAAAGTTGCAGATATAAAAGTCCTTAAGGGACAAGAATTCCTGCCAACACATTGGAGTAGACATCGTGGCTGGCTAACTCCTTGGATGGAAGTTATCACTGCTAAAGATAAGTCACAGTTAAGTAAAAAAGGCAATGAGCTTAGATATAATTTAGTTCATTCTAATTATAAGAATGATACCATCAAAGGTTTTGATAATGAGATGAGTAATGCCAGAAAACCCAGTGCAGGTAGAGACAGGGAATTAGCAGTTAAAATTATCTCATATATGCAACAACATAAACTTAAAACTTCAACTGATCTAGTTGACCACTTAATACAAAAGTGGCAATCATTAGAGAAATAATTTAAACACAATGATAACAATTTTAGCAACGTTGGTGATGACACACATCACCATAATGTCTGTCACACTTTATTTGCATCGTAGTCAAGCGCATAGATCAGTGACCTTTAATCCAGTGATCGCACATTTTATGCGATTCTGGTTATGGTTAACTACAGGTATGGTTACTAGACAATGGGTAGCCATACACCGTAAACACCATCAAGGCAGTGACACTGAATCAGATCCACACAGTCCAAAAGTATATGGTATCTGGCGTGTGTTATTTTTAGGAGCCGTGTTATATCATGAAGCATCAAAAGATAAAGATATGGTTAATACACTTGGTCGTGGCTGTCCTGATGATTGGGTTGAGCGCAACATATACGCTACTCACAGTAGACTTGGCATTAGCCTTTGCCTTTTGCTCGACATCGCAGTCTTTGGCGGGGTGGGTGCCATAGTATGGTTAGTGCAGATGGCCTGGATTCCCTTTTGGGCAGCAGGAGTAATCAACGGTCTAGCACATTGGTCTGGATATAGAAACTATGATGTCCCCGATACTTCGAGAAATTTAATACCCTGGGGTATCTGGATTGGTGGAGAAGAATTGCACAATAATCACCACGGTGACGGCACCAGTGCTAAATTTAGTCTACGTTGGTGGGAGTTTGACATCGGTTGGATGTATATCACTATACTAAAAAGTCTGGGCTTAGCCAGTGTCAGAAAGTAGATTTGGGTGTTAGATAATCACGGAATTCGCAGCGTCCTGTGACCTGCGTTTTGCTGAGATACAATGCTTGCATGGCTTTAGCCAATTCTTCACGACACTGAGATTCCTGCGTATAAAAGTTCATAACAGTGCCACGATGTCCATAGGGTGGTTCTGCGCCCAGTATTATTATTAGTAGTAGCCACATATCCGTATTTACCAAAATCCTTGACAATTATCGAAAATAAATATACACTGTAGGTTATTGTTGTATGAAGTTGAATGAAAAAGGTTCTGGACCCCGGTTCGACCCCGGGCAGGTCCACCAAAAAGCATTTTGCCCGATGATATAACGAGCCACCACGGTAAGTATGCGAAAGCTGATAAGAGTGGGTAAGGCAGACGAGGTTAGCGATTCCTTGTTGTATCGGAGAGGGACACCTTGAAAATGCTTTTTGATGGGCCTGAATATGGTTTCGACAGGGCACGGAGTAAGGATATGGACAACACGTCAGGCGATCGACGTTAATGAAGCAAAATAGTAACTGCAAACGCAGCTAACGACGAGGTATTTGCTCTAGCAGCATAACCTCCGGGGGAACTATCCCTTGTTACCCAAAATAGTAATGGGAACTTCGGTTCCCATTTTTCATAAATATCAATATGTGGGTATTAATCATCAGCCTTTATCTTCCTCAGACTCTGGGTCACGTTCAGAGTCGCGGAGTCATAGAAGCACCTCAGCCTAGTTATGAAGCCTGCCAGCGTGAACGAGATCGTGTTAGATCAACTTGGTTCATTGATGGCTACAGAATTACTCCACGCTGCATCTATGTAAAATATTACAAATAAATCCCATTTGTAACTGTCCTGTAATATTACAAACCTTAAATATTGTTGCAGAGCAATAAATTCTGCTAAACTTTTAAGGAGTCTTTATGAAATATCTTTTTACAGTGATACTACTAGCGATCATGGGATCAGCGTCAGCAGCAGATATCACTGGAGCAGGTGCAACATTTCCCTATCCCATCTATAGTAAATGGGCAGAAGCCTACAAAGCCGCTACTGGCATTGGATTAAACTATCAAAGCATTGGTTCTGGTGGTGGTATCAAACAAATCAAATCTCGAACAGTAGACTTTGGTGCTAGTGATATGCCGCTTAAGCCAGAGGATCTAGATCGAGAAGAACTAGTGCAGTTCCCGGCTGTTATTGGTGGAGTTGTTCCGGTAGTCAACATTGAAGGCGTAGTAGCAGGACAATTAAAATTAACCGCAGATATCCTAGCAAATATCTATCTAGGTAAAATTACACGCTGGGATGATACTGCGATTACAGCATTAAATCCAGATGTAAAATTGCCAGCACAATCTATCACTGTAGTTCATCGCAGCGATGGTTCCGGCACAAGTTTCTTGTTTACTGATTGGTTAAGTAAAACTAATGCAGACTGGCGAGAAAAGGTAGGTGCTGCCACCGCAGTTAAATGGCCTACCGGTATCGGTGGCAAGGGCAATGAGGGAGTTGCTGCCATGGTTCAACAGGCTCGAGGCAGTATTGGTTATGTAGAATATGCTTATGCGAAAAAAAATAAATTATCATACGCACAATTAAAAAATCGTGATGGTAAGTTTGTTCAGCCAGATGATTTAACCTTTAAAGCAGCCGCTGACGCAGCCGATTGGTCTGGTGTAAACGGTATGTCAACTATTTTAACTGATCAGAAAGGCCAAAATACTTGGCCTATCACCGGCGCTTCGTTTATAATCATGCATAAGAAACAACAAGATCCTTTAGTAGGTAGAGCGGTATTGAAGTTTTTTAATTGGTCATTTACAAACGGTGCTAAGATGTCAGAGGATTTGGATTATGTCCATTTACCAAAAGCATTACAAGATAAAGTCCGTGTAGAATGGACAAAATTTAACCTAGGAGAAATAAAATGAAATTAGTAAAAATTTTAGCAGTTACAGCATTATTAGTTACAGGTGTTGCTCAGGCACAGAGTAAAGGTTATGCCAGTGTAGAATATTACGACGAGCATAATCGTGTAACAGACAAAGACAACATCAAGGGTGCTGTCGTTGCTGGTATGAAAACACCTGATAACTGGGACTTGAGTTTAAAACTCGAAAGCAGTCAAGCAGAGCTAGGCCATGGTAGTATCAGCACCGGTGCCGAAACACGTATTCGTAAGAGCTTTCCAAATGCGCTAAGTGTGTTTACACCCTGGGCAGGTATTCGTCTAGGACAGTCAATCAAGAGCACTGAGCATTTTGGATACTGGGCTGCCGAGGGCGGTCTAAAGTTTCCGATTGCCGGCGCAGTCAGTGGTGACATTGGTTATCGTTATCGTGATGCCTTTGCTCATGACTCATTTAGAACTGATCGCGTTTATGCTCTAGCAAGTTATGCATTAACCAAGCAAGACAGTCTGAGTATTCGTTTTAGCCGTAGTTACGGTGATGAAGAAAAAGATTCTTGGCGTTTAAGTTATACACGCAGTTTCTAATCGATTACACTATATAGAGTAATGCTGGAACTCGTAACCAGTATTAAAGGCCCCTTGGGGTCTTTTTTTACGACTCAGTCTTCTGTAATTTCAGAAGATTAAAATATGGGCATATCTCAGATATGCCCAGATGACTAAATACCCAAGTAACTTACTGGGTCGTAGATATGAAGCCAAGAATAGCGGTATTTATGCATCAGCCACGATGCAGCATACAAAGTGGCAATGGTATTATACAGGCACTGGAAGATCATTACCGTTTTAAAATCTTTACTAGACACGAAGTCGAAGATGATTTTTTTGATAACGTTGATCTAGTATGTTTTCCCGGCGGCATTGGTGACAGTGATAGCTGGGATTTTCTTTTTAAGCAACACGGACAACGCATACAGAGATTCGTCAATCGTGGTGGTAAGTATCTAGGAATATGTATGGGTGCTTATTGGGCAGATCCGGACTATTTTAATCTGCTACCCACGATTCGTGCTGTTCAGTATATTCGAAGACCCGGCACTGACATACGCAGATATTATTCCACTGCTGCTAGAGTTACCTGGCAGGGACAGGAACAACGTATGTTTTTCTATGATGGTTGCACTTATACCGGAGATTTGTCACAATCTAAAATTATTGCTAGTTATGCCAATGGTGATCCCATGGCTATAATCAATAACAATATTGGATTAATAGGTTGTCATCCCGAGAGTGTAGAAAGTTGGTACGATAAACCTTATCTCCATAAACACTGGCACAAATACCAACATCATAAATTACTTAGAGATTTTGTTGACCAATTATTGGATTAATTCCCGGACTTATCTTACCAAAACGGTTGACTTTATTTCTGTAATTGTCATATAATCCTTACATTGCGCTAGTAGCTGAGTGGTAAAGCCGGAGCTTCTAAAACTCTTGTGTCCTGGGTTCGAATCCCAGCTAGCGCACCAAATTCCCACGCTGTGGAGGGCGTTAGACTCCACGCAGCACTGCGATTGCGTTACTAGGGCAGTTAGTTTTGGCACCGACTAGGTTTTCCTTTATGGAACCATATTCCTGGTGCTCGGCAGGTGGAGTCGTTAGGCTTAGACGATGATGTTTGGGAGTCACTAGGTTATACACTAATTCAACAATTTTATTAAAGTTAAAACATGAGCTACTATCTAAAATCAGGTAAATCTTTCCGTGTATCTAGTCGTGAATCCATGGATCTACACGAACGTCTGCCTGCAGGCAATTATGTGGTCAAAGAAGATCAATTCGGAAATCTCTATCTGGAAAGCATCGACAATTTTGAGATACAGGGTCGACGCTATGGTAACAACGATGCAAGAGCAGAAAGAATTCTCAAGACTTTTTCTAGTCGTGATAAAAGCACCGGTGTGCTACTAACCGGAACAAAAGGTTCCGGCAAAACATTACTGGCTAAAAGTATCAGTTTACGTGCCGCAGAACTTGGTATCCCAACTATTGTAATCAATGCGCCCTGGGTCGGTGACAAATTTAATTCTTTTATTCAAAGCATTGAAGATGAATGTGTTATACTTTTTGATGAGTTTGAAAAAGTCTATGACAATGATGATCAGGAACATATTCTAACATTGTTGGATGGTGTATTTCCCAGCCGTAAACTATTCATTCTAACCTGTAATGACAAGTGGCGCATTGACAGCAATATGCGTAATCGTCCGGGTCGTATCTTCTATATGATTGACTTTGCTGGTCTCAGCATAGACTTTATTCGCGAGTATTGCCAGGATAATCTACTAAACAAAACCTATATTGATCGTGTCTGCAACCTAACATCGTTGTTTGGTGAGTTTAATTTTGATATGCTCAAGTCACTGGTCGAGGAAATGAATCGTTATGATGAAGATCCACAGGCAGCACTGGAGATGCTTAACATCAAAGCAGAATACGATGATGGTAATCGTTTCGAGGTAAAACTACTGGTCAATGGTGATGAATATATCGAGGATCAACTCGACGAGCAGGTCTGGAATGGTAATCCACTGCAAAACAAGATTTCGATTCACTACAAGTCTTATACCGACGACACGGATGAAGACGATGATGACGGTGACGTTGTAGTATCCAGCACAGGTCGCGTTCGTAGATCTCGTGACTGGAATTGGGAGCAGGTAATGTTTACCGGCAATGATCTAGTCAAGGTAGAACCCAGTGCTGGTAGATTTATTTTCACTAACCGTGACGGAGTAATGCTGACACTGACTCGTGTTCGCGAAAAACGTTACAATTACTATGCGGCATTTTAAATGACAACAAGAACACAGAAACAATATGAACTAGCAGTTAGTTGTGAAATCTCCCTGCAGGTTGCCGAGGAGATGATCAAGAACACTGTCGCAGAACAACTGGGTCGCGCAGTTGAAAGACTCGAGACCCAGTACGATGATGCCGGTAAGATCACCGGCTATCGTGCTTACTTCAGCGATGGTAAAATTTTGTCCACAGCAGGACAACTAAATAATCGTGTGCCGAAAAAAATTGATCGCACATTTAAACCCATGGTTTATGAATAATTTATTTTAAAGGAACGTTAAAAATGTCATAGATACAATATAAATGCCGAGATGTAGTCTTTCATTTCAACAAAGGTCATCTCACTGATCCCACCATTCCAATGTGGGTAGTTAAATCTCACGGTGTCACATTTTATGTTGAACACGTCAGTGCTGATATACCCTGGACTACCAAAGAAACTCCCGATAACGAAACAACCAAGGGTAGTTTAAAATTTAAAAACTGTAAATTAATAATCAATGATGATAATACTGCCGAGATTAAAAGTCTTGGACTATTAGATCATAATCTACCAGCACCACGATTAATCCATAGAGTGATATTTAGATCCGGAAGTCGATTCCATCAAGCACTGAAACGCGATGATTACCAACACCGAGAATTTAAATATGTCGAAGGTGGTTGTGGAACTTCCTGGGTAATCACTGATCTCGTCAACTCCGAGGAACTAACCATGGCTGCACTGATTTACATCAATGAATTTAGAATTCTCAGTCCCAACGAAGAATATTTTCGACGCTATGACGATAAATCAATCTGGATTGACGAAATCGAAGAAGACGATGGTGATTGGCCGGATTAATTTAACCAAAAAGATTGTAATATAAATAAAATTGTATTACAATCTTATTTTCAACTTTAACAAGGATTTTGAATGATGAACATGGATGTTGCCGCAATGTTTCTAGCCAGTAGTATTCTGCTTAGTCTGGGGATAATAGTGCTGGTGGGCGCAGCGATAATAATTAACAATCTACTGCACCGTTACTGGCAAAAAATCAATTTGTTTATGTATGCTGTTGATCCCAGAGTCGAACCAATTAAAAAAATGGAACCCGAGGTTAAACCAGAAACTAATCCCAACAAGTTACAGACTCAGGAAGAAATTAATGAACTAAAAACAGCGGCTCGAGCAAGAATGGCTACTGCTAATATACGTTCGGAAACCACTGAAAAAAATCAATAATGATTGTAATAGCGGCGGTTCCCTATGTAGAGTCCGCAGATATCATTATGGCTCCGGCTTATATCAAAGCCATAGCAGCCAAACATGGATTCAGCAGTTATGCTATTGACTTAAACGTTGAAGTATTAACTTTAATTAAATCCAAACCCAATAGAGATCGAATATTAAATTTCTTCTTAACGCAGGAAATACATGAAGATACGGTTAATGATATCAGAAATATCATTAACTATTGTGCTAATAGAATAGCAGAACGTAATCCAGAAATTATAGCATTGAGTCTTTTAACATTCCTAAGTCAAATTGCAACAAGATGGATATGTGCTAAACTTAGACAATTATGCCCCAATGCAAGAATAGTTATTGGCGGACCTGGCATTAAAAATCAAATTTCCGACTCTAATCTTGGATTTATCAATCAACTTATTGAACTAAAACTTATTGATGATGTCATTCATGGTGATGCTGAATTAAGTTTTCCTGAATATCTTCGCGGTAATTATGACTATCCGGGAATCAACAATTATGATTGGAATCGTGTAGAACTAAACTCTATACCAACTCCTGATTATTCTGATTACGATCTATCTTTATACGAGAGATGCAATATTCCTATTATTGATAGTCGTGGCTGTGTTAAGAACTGTGAATTTTGTGATATTATTGAGTTCTGGTCAAAATATCAATACAGAACAGCAGATGTGATCTTTGCAGAAATGCTGGAACAAATCCGGAAATATAATATAAGATCTTTTGAATTTAGAAGTAGTTTAGTTAATGGTAATATGAAAGAATTCAAAAAATTACTTAAACTTATCTGCGACTACAATGAAGCCAATAGTGAACAAATTAGTTGGGGCGGGTATTTTATAATACGTGCTGCTAATAGCCATACTCCGGAATTGATGGAACAAATAGGCAAAAGTAATGGTTGTCTATGGGTTGGAGTTGAAAGTGTTATTCCCGAAATAAGAAGTAATATGGGGAAACCATATACCAACGAAGATTTAGATTATCACTTAGAATCCAGTAAAAAATATGGATTTAAACTTATTCTGCTATTGATATCCGGATATCCACATGAAACTTTAGAACATTATGAAACTACTAAACAATGGTTTAAAGATAGAACTCAATATATTGACAATATATTGCTGGTAAGTATTACCATAGCAAGTATACTTCCGGGAACAGCATTAGAACGCAGAAGTAAAGACTACAATATTATACAAGGTCCGTATCCCAGTGTTTGGATTAATCAAAACTTAAAAATAACCACTAAACAACGACTCAATTATTTTCAAGAATTACAACAGTTAGTTAAAGATCTAGGTTATAATCTTTACGATGATCAAAAAGCTTCGACGTTTGTCATGGATGTCAATGGATACTAAACTAGAATGCGAATTTACTTTTGGACACTGTAACGGAACTATGTGTTTAGAAGTATTTGACGGTGATAAACTACTTAAAAAATATCAAAACGACAGTCTTGAGACAGAGACTCTGGTGGCTGAAATATCTCTACCAACTCAATTAAAATTTGTAGTATCAGGTAAAAACTATAATACCGATACCAAAGTTGATGAACAAGGAAATATCACCGCAGATAAATGTGTTATACTGAAAAACTTAAAACTTGGTAATATACCCATTGGAGTTGGCTTATTGTATTCGATGCTAAGCAGCAAAGATGTTTATTTTGGTAGAAATGATACAATAACCGTTGATTTCGACGAAGATGATTTTATACTTTGGCATCTTAAAAATCAAAATAAATTCAATATTGGTTGATATCTATATAATTGGTTGTTTGATTTAACCAAAACATTACAGTTTCATGTAAAAAAATGTTATACTGTTGCATACTAACATTTTTATATGAATAACTTAATTAATGTAATCAAAGAAATACTACCAATTGCTGTTTCTAATATTAATACTGTAAGAATACCCGCACTAGAAATAGTGTGGGGTAGATCATTTTCTGATGAAATGAAGAATGAAGATCAAATTACAGTAGAGGTAACTAAAAACTATTCAAGAATGGTTAACAATGAAATATTCCGGCAAATAAATTCCAGAATAAACACATTTCACGAACATACCACCAATGGTTCAGATTATTGTTATATTGATCAAGATGGCAATAAATATTTGATAGAAGATAAAAATAGTTTTAGCATTGGTAACGGATGGGTAGGCAATGGTTTTGAAAAAACTCCTATTCATTTATTAAAAAAATTTAAAATAGATAAAGATGGTAGAATTATAGAAGCATTTGTAGCACTAGTAGACATTTCAAAGTGTATCAGTAAATGGAGTGACAAAACATTGAATACAAATAGAAGTGTAATATCTTTTATTAATGAAGACGCAGAGCATATTCAAGTAATACATGGATCAATAACTAAAAAAAGAAAAAATATACAAATCAATACTAGTCCATTATGAATGAAATAAAACTTCAAGATTGCTTAGAAGGTCTAAAACAGATTTCAGATAAAACCATAGATATTTGTATTACAAGTCCTCCCTATAACTTAAACATTAATTACGGTTCATACCGAGATAACAAACCACGAGAAGAATATCTTTCTTGGCTTAACGAAATTTTCATAGAAATTCTAAGAGTATTAAAAGATGATGGTCATTTTTGGTTAAATGTTGGATACTCTAATATCGATCCTTGGGTAGGGTTAGATGTGGCTAACGTAGCCAGAAATAGTTTTGTATTGCAGAATAACTTCACTTGGGTCAAAAGCATAACAATTGACGATACAACCTATGGTAATTTTAAACCAATAAATAGTCAGCGTTTTGCTAATACTACTTGGGAACACTTATTTCATTTTACTAAAGATGGAACCGTAACTTGTGATAAAACCGCAATAGGTGTTGACTATATGTGGGATTGTAACCGAGATGTGATGTCCAGAGCAAAAGGTAGACTAGCAAAAAAATACGGATTTAAAAATATCGTAGATTTCAATAACAATGCAACTGATGAAATAAAAAAGCAATTTGAATCAGAGGTCAGCGATAAGATGTCAGGGAAAATAGCACCTGATAAACGTTGTCGTGGTAATACTTGGTTTATACCATATGAGCCAATTTCTAATCGAGATCGTCATCGAGGCGGACATCCAGCCACTTTTCCAATTAAATTAGTTGAACAAGCAATTCGATTTAGCGGTATACAGCAAGGAATTCTCTTAGATCCATTTATGGGCAGCGGAACCAGTGCTTGTGCCGCAATAAACTTAGGTTTATCTTATATTGGCTTCGAAATAGATCAATCTTATTTAAATTTCTCAGAAGATAGAATCACTGATCATAAATTAAAAAATTTATTTAGTTTAGATACCGAATAGATTTTATCTATTGTTTCAATAAAAATATTTTTGTTAAAATCTATTGAAAATCCTGTTATAATAGATTTTGTAATGATAAGTAATTTAATGCATTGCAACATTTTTTATTCAAGGAGAAAGAAGCATGAAAACAGTAGGTAATAAAATTGAGAAGTTCGCAGTAACCGGTGTTAACCCAGGTAGTAGTGATTTTTTTACTATAACAGATGAATCATTTGCAGGTAAGTGGAAGGTAATTGTCTACTACCCAAAAGATTTTACTTTTGTTTGTCCCACAGAAATCGTAGCATATGATAAATTGTTCCAGGACTTTGCTGACCGTGATGCAGTATTGCTAACCGGCAGCACCGACAACGAATTCTGCAAACTTGCTTGGCAATCAGCACACGAAGATCTAAAAAAGATACGTCACATTCAGTTCGCAGATACACAGCGTGGTGAATTAAGTTTGATTGAACAACTGGGCGTGTTTTATGCTCCAGCAGGCGCGGCTCTACGTGCAACATTTATCGTTGATCCCGATAATGTAATTCAACACGTTACAGTTAATAACTTGAACGTTGGTCGTAGTCCAGAAGAAACACTTCGTGTATTGGATGCCTGCCAATCAGGGGAACTATGTCAGTGTAATAGACAAATTGGTCAGGAAACACTAGGCAAGTAAATGGAAGAGTTGGTGATAAATAATAGTGTAGTTCGCGGGGCTGGAACCCCCA
>JACCDO010818034.1_pt1 | contig 15653 bp, 13 predicted proteins | sample 7446101 | NCBI WGS metagenome assembly JACCDO01 (sample SAMN15323440, study PRJNA562643) | freshwater metagenome | isolation source: river surface water | place: USA:Blue River Watershed | collected 2017-08-16
GATGCTGCAATCGAATCTATGCGTGCATTGCACAAGCGAGGTATTCACATCATGCCCGGAGGTGACTACGGTTTTGCTTGGACTCCGCACGGCACCAACGCCAAGGACTTGGAGTATTTCGTCAAGCATGTTGGCATGTCTAACATGGAGGCATTGTTGAGTGCCACAACCTGGGGTGCGCCCATGATGCGCAGTGAAGAGCCGCTGGGTCAAATACGCGAAGGCTATTTAGCTGATTTATTGTTAATAGATGGCGATCCAATGACCGATATCACGGTGCTACAAAACAAATCACGGATTCTTGCAGTGATGAAAGATGGAAAGTTCCATCGCGAACCTCCTTCATCGACTCAGCGTGGTCAACCCGGCCGTTCCACAGTCCCGACCCGTTGGGCTGCATGAACAAGGAGATGATGATGACGACAACCCAATTCACCAATGTTCGAATCATAGATGGCACTGGCGCCGCACCTTATTCAGGAAGCGTTCTGGTTGAAGGTAAGCGCATCAAACATATCAGCCGCTCAACAGCACCTATTTCAGCAGGGGACGCTTTAACGATTGATGCTGCCGGAGCCACACTGATGCCCGGTATGTGTGAAGCGCATACGCATTTTTCATGGAATAACGCCGCCAATCTGGCGGGCATTCAAACCATGCCACTTGAAGAGCATGTGCTTTGGAGTGCCAAGGTTGCAAAAATTTATTTAGAAGCAGGTTGGACATCTTGTGTAGGTGCCGCGTGTGCAAAACCTCGTTTAGATGTGGTGATTCGCAATGCCATCAACAGTGGTCAAATTCCAGGGCCTAGGTATTTGGCCGCAAGTCAGGAAATCACTGTTCCTGGTGCTTTAGGGGATGAAACACTCCCGCATTTGCCCTTTCCTGAATTCAGTTTCGGTGCCAATGTGAATGGCGCTGAAGAGATGCGTAAAACCGTACGCATGTTTTTAAAGTACGGTGTTGATTGCATCAAGCTAAATTTATCTGGTGATAACTTCACGCCGGATTCACCGGCTGAAACCCACTGGATGACGGATGCAGAAGTCGCCGCAGCCATGGAAGAAGTCAAAATGCGTGGCAAGCGTGGTACTGCACATGCCCGCTCTGGCCCTTCTGTTCAGCAAGCTTTGCGACATGGAATTGAAATCATTTACCACGCCAGCTTTTGCGATGAAAAAACGCTGGACATGTTGGAAGCAGCCAAGGATAAAGTGTTTGTGGTGCCTGGCATCGGCATTGTTCATGCCCTTTTAAATGAAGCTGAGCCTTGGGGCGTCACCAGGGCCAAAGCTGAAAGCATGGGGTACGCCATTGAATGGGAGGCTGCTCTCAAATCTTTAAGTGCGATGCACAAACGCGGCATTCGAGTGATGCCCGGCGGCGATTATGGTTTTGCTTTCACACCTCACGGTCAAAACGCCAGAGATCTCGAGTTTTTTGTGCGCTACTTGGGCTTCACTCCCATGGAAGCCATTCGCTCGTGTACTTTGTATGGCGGGCAGATCATGCTCAAACCCAATGAACTCGGTTTGGTCAAAGAAGGCTATTTGGCTGATCTTTTGTTGATTGATGGTGACCCGCTCACCAATTTAGCCATTCTGCGTGAGCCATCAAGAATTTTGGCTGTAATGAAGGACGGTGTATTTGCAAAGCATCCGCCAACGACTCGAGCTATGCCCTGGGAGCGCGCTGCATGAAGCGCAGCGAACTTGCATTCTGGTGGTTACTGGTCTTGCCACTGGTGTTGCTTTGTTTTTGGGGCTTGTATGAGGACGCGACTTTGTTCTTGAAGACTACCCTCAATGGATTAACGCTTGCCTCTTTGTATTTCATTGTTGCCAGCGGATTTACATTGGTTTTTGGTTTGATGCGCAACGTCAATCTGGCCCATGGATCACTTTTCTTAATTGGTGCCTATGTCGGTTGGATCGTCGGTGAATATTCTGGTTCTTGGTTGCTGGCTGTATTGGCCGGTTTTATTGCTTCTGCCATCATTGGTGTGTTGATTCAAATCATTGTGTTTCGCCGCATGCAGGGTGAAGATTTGCGCCAGACACTGGTCACTATTGGGCTGTCGATAGTTCTTGCAGATTTGATGCTTTGGTATTTCGGCGGAGAAATTTATACCTTTGATCCGCCTGCTTGGATTTACGGCACAACATCGCTTCCGGTGATTGAAAAATTCCCCACCTATCGGTTGATTGTTTTGTGTATATCTGTCGTGATTGGTTTGGGTTTATGGGGATTGTTAACCCGCACGCGCATTGGAATGATGATTCGCGCCGGTGTAGACGACAGGGGAATGTTGTCCGCGTCTGGCGTGAATGTGCAGCGAATATTTGCAATGACATTTGCGCTTGGTGCCGGTCTTGCCGGTCTGGCAGGTGTCGTTGGAGGAACAGCGCTTTCCATTTCACCGGGTGAGGACACTCGTTACTTATTGGCTTCTTTGGTTGTAGTCATTGTGGGTGGTATGGGAAGTGTGCCAGGTGCAGCCATTGGTGCTTTGTTAATCGGTCTTGCCGAGCAGTTCGGACAAGCCTACGCGCCCACTTACTCTGTGGTGTTCACTTTTGTGATCATGATTGTTGCACTGGCTTTCAGACCACGCGGCGTTTTAGGAAAAGCAACATGAGCGCAGCACAATGGCGTCGCGCCATGAATACCCAAGTTAACCGGCCGCAAGTCAGCGTGGTGACACAGGCTCCTGCCAAGAGTGAAAATTATTCACGTGCTTCTGCATCTGTGCAAAACACTGCAGCGTCTCAAGAAGGTTGGTGGGGTCGGGCTTGGTCTGCAGTAAAGACGCGCCACATCATTGTCATATTGGCTTTGCTCATTTACCCTTTGGTAGCTTCGCCATTTTTTACTTACCAAATCGCTGCTCAGTCCATGGCGCTTGGTTTGATTGCTTTGTCACTGACTTTCCTCGGTGGTTACGGGGGAATGGTTTCATTGTCGCAAATGACAGTTGCGGGGGTGAGCGGTTATTTGATTGCTATCTTTGGCACCAGCAGTATGGCGTCAATTAGTTTGGGCTGGCCTTGGTGGTTGGCTGTGATTTTTTCCATTGTGATATCGATGATTTTTGCAACCTTGGTGGGCTGGTTGTCAATTCGAACTGAAGGCATTCATACCATCATGATCACGTTGGCGATAGGTGTGGCTTTCTTTTATTTAACACAGCAAAACTATGTGGTGTTCAACGGTTTTCAAGGGTTTAGCAAGATAGCTGCCCCCACCGTCGGTGAAGTTGACTTTCAAGACCCTGTGGCTTTTTATTTTTTATCTGTGGGATGTGCGCTGCTGGCATATGGAGCGGTGAAGTACCTGGTCAGAGCACCTTTCGGTATGGCTTTGCAAGGAATTCGTGACAACGCAAGGCGCATGAATTCACTCGGATTCAACGTCACTGCACACCGTTTGGCTGCTCATGCGTTTGCCGGATTATTGGCGTCAGTTGGCGGAATTTTGCTGATTTGGTACAACAACCGTATCTCGCCCGGGTCTATAAACACAGGCGCTCTTATCAATATTTTGGTGATTGCAGTGTTGGGTGGTATGAAGCATCCCATTGGCGCATTCATCGGTGCGATTGCATTTGTCTTATTGCAGAACTTTGCTATTGATTTGGTAGACAGACAACGCTTCAATTTGGTCATTGGTAGCGTGTTTTTATTGATTGTTTTTTTCTCGCCCGATGGTTTGCTGGGCTTGTGGCAAAAAATTCGTACGCGTTGGAGCTCAGCTGAAGATGGCTCGCGGGTACAAGGAAGTCGCCGGTTATGAAAGCATTTTTTGTTTTCAGACAGGCAACCCAACGCAGTCCGTCATGGCAATGCGTTTTCACGGCCATACGGCCATCTTTCAACCTGAGGAGACAAACATGCAACTGAGCAAAAGAACGCTGGCACGTACCGTGATCAGCGCAGCAATCCTAGCGGCTACCACCGGGTTTGCTTTCGCTGAAGGCACTTTAAAAGTCGGATTGCTTTCTATTTTGGAAGGCCCCTTCGCAGTACCAGGACAAGACGGTATTCGCGGCGCTGAACTTGCACTCAAACAAAAGGGTGGAACTGCCGGCGGAATGAAAATCCAATTGATCAGCGGTTCATCCGATGGCAATCCTGATAAGGCCGTGGCGGCAACTCGCAAGTTGGTTGAGCAAGACAAGGTCCAAATCATGATCGGCCCATTGTCTGGTGACGAAGGTATTGCTGTTAAGAACTATGCCAAAACACAAGCTGGCATCACATTTATCAACGGCTCTTCAGGTGCACAAGCTGCAACCCTGAATGATCCTTCTGCCAACTTTTTCCGCTTCAATACAGAAGGCGCGCAATGGATGGTTGGATTAGGTGACCACGCTTTATCTAAAGGTTACAAAAAAATGTTCTTGATCGCTGAAGACTACGGTTTCCCGTATTCACAGGTTCAAGGTTTCATGGCCAGCTATTGCGCCAAAGGCGGTAAGGTGCTGGATAAAGCCTGGGTGCCGCTGGGTACCAAAGACTATGCATCAGTGATTGCCAAAATCCCTAAAGATGTAGATGCTTTGTTGGTGGTGCTGGGTGGCTCTGATGCAGTCAACTTCTTGACTCAGTACGAGCAAGCAGGTGGTAACAAGCCTATGGTGGGTGGTTCTATCACTGTGGACCAAACCGTGTTGAACTACAAGGGCAAGCGCCGTGAATCCTTGGTAGGTACTGCATCTGCTGGCCCCATGGCTGATTCTTTAGACACAGCGGAATGGAAAAAATTTGTTGCTGACTACAAAGCCAATTTCAAAGATGGTTTCCCTAGCCCCTCATTGTTTGCTTACTTGTATTACATCAATACAAAAGCTGCATTGGATGGTTTGGATGCCGTCAAAGGTGACTTGAGTGGCGGCCAGAAAAAATACCGTGAAGCATTGCAGAAAACCAAATTTGTCGGCCCTGCCGGCGAAGTGGTGATCGATGCCAACCGTAACGGCGTAGGCCCCACTTACATCACTGAAGTGACCAAGGCAGCTGATGGCTCCTTGTTCAACAAAGTCGTGAAGACGGTTCCTAACGTCACTCAAACCCTGGGTCTGCCCGAGGCAGAGTTCAAGAAGATGGGCTTAGGCACTCGCGATATTCCTGATTGCCGCAAGTAAGCAGGACTGACAAACATGGCATCCATCACCGCACTGCGCTCGGCGATAACCACAGCGGTTACGCCTAGACAACCTCTTGTAAGTGACCTACATTTGATGTCCTCGGAAGCTTTGGTGCTCGAAGGTGTGACGCGTGCATTTGGTGCATTGCGGGCGGTGGATGACGTGACTTTGTCAGTGCTCGCCGGTGAAAAGCGCGCTATTTTGGGTGCGAATGGTGCGGGTAAGACCACATTGTTCAACGCTATCACCGGCGATTTTCCGCCCACCTCAGGGCGAATTCTATTTTTCGGCGAAGACATCACGCAGATGGATCCTTTCGAACGTATTCGAAAGGGCATGCGCAGAACCTATCAGTCTTCGCTTTTGTTCAGAGATTTGACAGTCCGCGATAACCTCTTTCTGGCTGTTCGCGGTGTATCTAACGCACGATTCAGTCTGCGAAGAGCCGGGCGCGGGCACCCCTCTAGTGTGGCTACTCAGGAGTTGCTGGAGCGGGGTCGATTGACGCATCTTGCAGATGAACTGGTCAGTAATCTTGCACATGGTCAGCAGCGACAACTTGAAATTGCCATGGCACTTGCAGGCGCACCTCGACTCATTCTTTTTGATGAACCAGCTGCAGGTTTGTCGCCTGCCGAGCGTCGCGAGTTGGTCATGTTGCTGACATCGCTTCCGTCACACATGAGTTTTGTTTTGATTGAGCATGATCTGGAAATCGCCTTGCGTGTCGTCGAGCGCGTCACTGTGATGCACAACGGCAGCGTCATCAAAACCGGTACCCCTTCAGAAATTGAAAATGATCAACAGGTTCAAGCCATTTACATGGGAGGGAAGCACTGATGTCCTGGTTCGGTGACAAGCCTTCATATGCGTCTTGGAAAGGTCCGTTGCTGGTCATTGAAGACTTGCATGTTTATTACGGACAAGCACATGCTTTGCAAGGAATCTCATTGAGTTTGACCCAGGGCGTACTAGGTGTAGTGGGTCGCAATGGCATGGGTAAAACCACTTTGTGCAATGCCATCACAGGTATGGTTCCTGCACGAGGCAGTGTGCGATTGGCCGGCGAAGAAATTTTAGGTATGCCACCACACGCCATCACCAAGCGAGGCATAGCCTATGTGCCTCAAGGCCGGCGTATGTGGCCTTCCTTGACAGTAGATGAAACATTGCGATTGGTCGCGCCTCTTAAGCGCGATGTTGATCGCGTCTACGCCATGTTCCCGCGTTTAGCTGAGCGCCGAAATAATGGCGGTACCCAGTTATCAGGTGGTGAGCAACAGATGTTGGCGATCGGGCGCGCGCTATTGCTCAAACCGCGTGTACTGGTCATGGACGAACCCACGGAGGGTTTGGCTCCTGTCATTGTGGAGCAGGTGGAAGCATCATTGCGTCAATTGGCAACCGAAGACGGTATTGCCATTTTGTTGATTGAACAAAATCTGGGTGTTGCAACCGCTGCAGCTGACACGATTGCAGTCATGGTCAATGGACGACTGCAGGCTGAAATGCCTGCTGCTGAATTGGCTGCTGACAAGGTTTTGCAAGAGCGATTGCTTGGATTGCGTGCAAGTGCTGAAGTGATTGAAGCTTCTGAAAAGCAAACAGCCAATGACCAACCCACAGAAATAATTCGTGTTCAGCGTGCCCACCATGCTGAAGATCTTCCATTCAGCAAGCAGTTTGTAACATCCAGTTATCAAAGCAGCGAAGATGAAAGCTCGAAAGCAACCCATTCTGCCCGGGCAAAGATATTTGATTTTCCGGTAGCCACCAGCAGCAATCAAGCGGTTTACGTAGCCGGAACCTTTGATACCAAAGGCAAAGAATTATTTTTTATTCGCCAATGTTTAGAAAAGCTGGGTCTTCGCGCAATCACTGTGGATTTATCAACCAGTGGCAGACCTTCTTCTGCATCTGTCCATCCACGAGAGGTTGCCAGGTACCACCCCCAAGGTGAAAAAGCGGTGTTCAGCGGTGACAGAGGCAGTTCAGTGACTGCCATGGCGCAAGCTTTTGAGCAATTTATCCAATCACGCAGAGATGTGGGTGGACTGATTTCAGCTGGAGGTTCAGGCGGAACCACTTTGGCAACTGCCGCAATGCGTGTATTGCCAATTGGCATACCTAAAGTGATGGTCTCTACCATGGCCTCCGGGGACACGCGCACCTATGTAGGCCCAAGTGATATTTGCATGATGTACTCAGTGACTGATGTACAGGGTATCAACCGCATCAGTGAAAAAGTATTGTCAAATGCGGCGCATGCTATTGCAGGCATGATGACGCATGCACACAGAGGAGCTGACTCAGTCAAACCCGCCATTGGGTTGACCATGTTCGGCGTCACTACGCCGTGTGTACAAGCAGTGACAAAACGATTGGAGGCGAATTACGACTGTTTGGTATTTCATGCCACTGGCACCGGCGGTCAGTCGATGGAGAAGTTAGTTGCTTCTCATTTGCTCAATGGCGTGATTGATGTATCTACCACCGAGATCGCCGACGAAATTGCTGGCGGAGTGTTGTCTGCAGGTCCCACCCGCATGGATATTTTTTCTCAAATCAATATTCCTTATGTGGGGTCATGTGGCGCATTGGACATGGCTAATTTTGGACCTTATGAGACAGTCCCTGAAAAATTCAAGGGCAGAAACTTGTACCGTCACAACCCCAATGTCACATTAATGCGCACCACGTTAAATGAATGTCAATTGATAGGCGAGTTCATCGGTAAAAAACTCAGCGCTATGCAGGGGCCCGTGAGATTTTTGGTACCTGAAAAAGGATTTTCTGCCATTGACCAAGCGGGTCATCCTTTTCATGACCCTCAGGCAGATCAAGCTTTGATTGCTGCACTACAAGCTAATTTCAAGACCAATTCAAAACACAAACTGATTCGGTTCCCTTTGCATGTCAACGACGAAGCTTTTGCCCAAGCTTTGGTTGATGCATGGCATGAAATTGCAGTCCGCCCAGCTGCATCAAAAACCGCCTAAACCTCATACTTGTAAACACCATGTCACGCATACCCAAGTCAACCATTCTCAATGCACTGAATGCCAAAGTGGCAAAGGGTTTGCCCATCATCGGTGGGGGCGCCGGAACCGGCTTGTCTGCTAAGTGTGAAGAGGCGGGTGGCATTGATTTGATTGTGATTTACAACTCCGGACGCTACCGCATGGCAGGACGCGGTTCACTGGCGGGACTGCTGGCTTATGGCAATGCAAACGACATCGTTTGTGACATGGCCAAAGAAGTATTGCCTGTTGTCAAACACACACCGGTACTGGCAGGTGTAAACGGAACAGATCCGTTCATGATTGCTGATCACTTGTTGCAGCGATTGATTGATTTGGGTTTCTCCGGCATTCAAAACTTTCCGACCGTGGGTTTGATTGATGGATTATTCAGAGCGAATTTAGAAGAAACCGGTATGGGATATGGCCTTGAAATCGACTTGATCAAAAAGGCGAACAAGCTTGAGCTATTGACTACACCTTATGTGTTTGATGCTGAACAAGCCGCTGATATGGCACGTGCAGGTGCTGATATCGTGGTGTGTCACATGGGATTGACCACCGGTGGAAATATAGGCGCTTCAACTGCTTTGAAATTAGCTGACTGTGTCAAACCGATTCGTGAATGGTGTGAGGCTGCATTGCGGGCTAAGCCCAATGTTTTGTTGCTTTGTCACGGTGGTCCTATTGCCACGCCACAGGATGCCACTTGGATATTTAACCAATGTCCTGAGTTGCATGGGTTTTATGGTGCGAGTTCAATGGAGCGTTTGCCAACAGAAATTGCATTGACCCAAACCACGCGTGAATTCATGCAAATCAAAAAAAGCGACTCGGCCTCAGGCTAAGTTAAAGAAGTGTGTTGTTTGTTTATTTAAGCTGGAGAAAATTCCATGACTGGCTCTCAATTTGGTGAATTCCTGCTCGGACTGATCGTCGCGGCGATCGTTGTCGCCGTGGTTGTCTGGTTATTGCACTGGTTGTACTTAAGAAGCAGCAAAGAGCGTGCTTTTGTTCGCACCGGTCTTGGCGGAGAAAAAGTGGTGGTCGATGGCGGCGCATTTGTTCTGCCCATTTTGCACGACGTCATCCCAGTCAATATGAATACCTTACGGTTGGAAGTGGCCCGAGGAAGAGATAAATCCTTGATCACCAAAGACCGGATGCGAGTGGATGTGATCGCAGAGTTTTATGTGCGTGTAGCCGCTGATACTGTGTCGGTTGCTGCTGCTGCTCAGACTTTAGGTTTAAGAACCCTGGAACCTGAACGACTCAAGGAATTGATTGAAGGTAAATTCATTGATGCCTTAAGAACGGCTGCCGCTGACATGACCATGGAAGAACTTCACGAAAAACGAGGCGCTTATGTGCGTCGTGTACGCGAGGCGGTTGCAGAGGATTTAACTAAAAACGGATTGGAACTTGAAGCCGCATCTCTCACTCAGTTAGATCAAACCAGCATGGAGTATTTCAATCCAAGTAATGCATTCGATGCGGAAGGTTTAACCCGTTTAACTGAGCAAATTGAGCGCAGAAAAAAGCAGCGTAACGATGTTGAGCAAGACACTTTGATTGCCATACGTAATAAAAATTTAGAAGCTGAAAAACTGTCTTTGCAAATTGACAAGGAAAGTGAATTTGCGCGCATCGAGCAATTGCAAGATGTGGAATTTGCACGCGCCCGTCAGCGCTCCGAGCTTCGCACAGAGCAAGCCGAGCGCGAGCGTGAATCTGAGAGCGCCCAAATATTGGCTCGCCAATCGATCGAAAGTGCCCGTATTCATTCAGATCAAACCATTGAGCAAGAACGTATTCGCAAAGAGCAAGCCTTACAAGCCATCGAAATTGAGCGTCGTAAAGCACTTGAGCTGGCTGAACAGCAACGTGCCATCGCGATTGCACTTGAAAGCAAGCAGCACAGTGAAGCTCAGGCGCAAGCTGAAACTGCCAGGGCTCTTGCAGTCGCTGCAGAAGAAAAAGTGTTCACTGCGCGCGAGGTTGAAATTGCTAATCGCCGCAAAGAAATCGAATTGATTGCAACACAGCAAGATATCGAGCGCGAGACGATGCGTATCGTGCAAACTGCTGAGGCTGAAAACACGGCAAGCACCAGCCGTGGCTTAGCTATTCGCGCACAAGCTGAAGCCGAAGCTGACGCAGACAAAATCCGCTCTATCGCTCAAAAAATCAGGGCTGAAGTGGAGGCAGAAGCTTTGTCTTTGATGAACCATGCGCACAACACTTTATCGACTGAAGCCAGAGCCTCTGCCTTGCGCATGCGCCTGGTGGAAAAAGCTGAAGCGATCATTCGTGAGTCAGTGCGTCCGATGGAGCGGATTGAAGGTATCAAAATCATGCATGTTGATGGGCTTGGCGGCAGCGGTGGTCATGGCGGTGAAGTCAACGGACAAGCTGGTTTTGCCGATGGCATCGTCAACTCAGCATTGCGCTTCAGAGCGCAAGCTCCCATCGTTGATCAACTGCTGAAAGAAATTGGCTTGGAAGGCGGCGATATTCAGCGCTTAGTTTCCGGCGTTTCAGGTGCAAATGCTGGCATGAGCGATACACCTGCCATCAAGGAATAAAGTTGTGATTCAGGTTTACACATCGAGTGTGATTGACACGACCGCAGAGGCTGTCTGGGCGCGTATTCGCGATTTCAATGCCTTGCCTATTTGGCATCCCAGTATTGCTGATAGCCGTATTGAAAACAATCAACCGTCTGATCGTGTGGGTTGTGTTCGCTATTTTCATTTGCGTGACGGTGGCTTGATCAGAGAGCGTTTGTTGGCTTTGTCTGATTATGATTTCACATGCAGCTACAGTATTCTTGAAAGCCCAATGGGCGTAGAAAATTATGTTGCCACCTTAAAGCTGACCCCAGTGACAGATGGCGGGCGTTGTTTTGCTGAATGGAGTGCTGAGTTTGATTGCGCTCCCAGTAGAGAAACAGAATTGTCACAACAGATCGGACAAGGTGTGTTTCAAGTGGGTTTTGACGCGCTCAAACGGTATTTCGCCAGTCGACGTTAATGGGCCTGCAACGCGTTGTCCGTTCCAGCATTATTGACGCGCCTATAGAGCGTGTTTGGTCTATCTTGCGGGATTTCAACAGCCATGACCAGTGGCACAGTGTGGTTGCTGAAAGTGTCATTGAAGACAATCAAAACTCAGATCGGGTCGGGTGCGTACGCAACTTCATACTTGCTGACGGCAACCACATCAGGGAAATGTTGATCAGTCTTTCCGACAAAGACTACATCAGCACTTACACAATCGTTGAAGCCACCGTACCGTTGATGCGCTATGTCGCTACGGTGAGCTTAAAGCCGGTGACAGACGGCAACAGAACGTTTTGGCATTGGTCCTCCAGTTTTGAAGCACCACCGGGTATGGAGGCTCAGTTGCGCGACATGGTGGCTCATGGCGTTTATGAAGCCGGATTTTCTAATTTAAAAAACTTCTTATCATCAGGGCAAATACTTGGCAGAGCGAAAGAGCTAAAAAGTCAGCCGGTAGTCACTGGCATTCCTATTGCGGCTAATGCTATTCGTGTGCGTGACTATGGCAAAGCATCGGTGATGCAATATGAAACAGTGAGTGTGCCGCCACCATCGGAGGGAGAGGTTCGTATTCGACAAACCTCTATAGGAATCAATTATCTGGATATTTATTTACGCAAAGGCTGGATTCCTGAATTTTTACCTCTGCCTGGAACGCCTGGCATGGAGGCTGCCGGAGAGGTGATGGATGTCGGACCGGGTGTCACCAGTTTGTTGCCTGGTGACAGAATAGTCTATATGTGTCCCATGCCTGGTTCTTACGCATCAGTGCGTAATGTTCCGGTCTCATTTACCACCCGTATTCCCCCGGGTGTTTCTGATCAAGTGGCAGCAGCATTATTGCTAAAAGGTGTAACCGCTGATTATTTGATCCGTGACCTCGGGCATGTAAAGCAAGGTACGCGTCTGTTGGTTCATGCAGCAGCAGGTGGAGTGGGTCAAATTGTTTCAGCCTGGGCAAACAGTCTAGGAGCATTGGTGATTGGAACTGTTTCATCGCAAGACAAGGCGAAGATTGCCAGAGAGCACGGTTGTCATCATGTGATAGTTGGTCGCAATTACCAATTCAGCGATGCTGTTCATCATATTTGTGAGGGTGTCGATGTCCTTATTGATGGACTCGGGGATGCCGCGCGTGATGAAAATTTTGCGGCTCTGGCAAAGTGTGGCCATTGGATCAGTCTGGGACAAGCCACGGGAGCAATCAATGAGATTTCACCGCATTGGCTGATACAAAAATCTTTGAGTTTTTCCAGACCAGTTGCTTTTGATTATGTGGCAACCCATGATAAATTGAATGAACGCGCGCAACGCATATGGCGGGCTCTTTCAGAGGGTGTCATAAAAAATCCTCAGTATGAAGAATTTGACTTGAAAGATGCCTATCTTGCGCATGAAAAATTAGAGAGCAGGCTGTCTACCGGGTCTTTGCTGCTGAAAATTTTATAAATTTAAAACCGCGAAATTATCTTAAAAATCTTTTGACGTATTTGGGGTTCATGTCAGACATTTTTAATATGGTGAGGTAGTCTGCTGTATTGAATAAGGGGTCAATACTTGGATTACTACATACAGATGCACCGACATTCAAATATCCTTTGAGAATAGCGGGGATCGATACATCGTCGTGTATTGCTGGTGAGGACAGTTCGACCGGATACTTGGCCTTGATGTTAATCTGGTCAGATATCCTGTTCATCTCAATAAGTTTTTGATGTACTTTTGAAGCCAGCAAGCCTCCATCAGTCATTGAAATGCTTGAGCAGCCCATGATGTATACATGGTTGGAGTGGTGGATAAATTTATAAATTTCTTTCCAAAGAAGCAAAATGGTGTAGCCATTTCGGAAATTTTTATCTATGCATGACCTGTCAATCTCTACTGTGCTGTCACGCAAATGGTTGATAGGGCTCAGATCAAACAAGGAGTCGCAGTACATGCTCCCAATTTTCTTAGCAGCATCAGGTGTGATCAGCCTGTAGGTCCCAACAATTTGATTCCCGCTTGATTCTCTGACTATCAAATGATCACAGACATGGTCAAATTCATCAATATCCATTTCTCGACTGTTGTCTGGAAATAGAATGGAAAATTCATCTTGAAAAATTTTGAATCGGAAGCGCTGTACGTCTTCAATCGTCTTTGGGTCTTTTGTCCATTCGATATGAAGAAGTTTAGAATTCATCTGATCGGGTAATGGCAGTCGGATAGGGGAAGCGCGGAAGTTAAGGTTAGCTTATTTAAACGAAAAATTGGATTGATGAAACAGTTTCTTAAAGTACTTATTTTCAGTTTGAAAATCATCTTATTGATATTAGAAGCTGCCATTGTCAGTAAGTTTGTATTTCGATTTAAATCTTTAAACTGGAGAAATAGTTACGTACAGAATTGGTCCAAAAAAGTATTGAAGACATTTGGTATCTCAATAAAATTGGTGAATCCCGAAAATCTATCAATCAACAGTGGGTTTTGCATAGTGTCAAACCACATTTCATGGATAGATATCCAAGTAATCGAGTCGATTATACATTGCAGGTTCATTTCTACTTCTGAAGTATTCAGTTGGCCAGTGATAGGAAAAATGGCTGAATCTGCAGGCTCTTTATTCATAGATTTAGAGAACCCCAGAACAGGCACGAAGAAAATAGTTGACCAAATGGTTCCTTTGTTACGGGCCGGCGAGAGGATTTGTTTTTTCCCGGAGGCAACTTCGACAGATGGCAAAAACATTTTGCCTTTTAAATCCAACCTCTTTCAATCGTCCATCACCTCCGGTACGCCAGTAGTCCCCGTGGCAATTCGTTATTTGGATGCGTCAAACAATGTTTCAACTGCGCCAGGATTTTTTGGTGATATGACCTTGATTGAATGTATGAAAAATATATTCGACAATGGGCCATTAACAGCTGAAGTGATTGTCTTGCCTGCGGCGCCCATTTATACACACAAAAAAGAACTCTCTGAATATTCGTTCGAACAAATTAACAATACTTTATCTAGGTTCTGATAAATTGATTGATGCCAATGGATTTTAATTTCCTCACTATCTTCAACGATTCCCTGGCAAGGGTTTATATATTTATTGGCTTAGGTCTTTCTGTTTGGCTGGTTTCCAAATACTATCCAATGAAGGAATATCTCAATCAAAAAATAACGCTGTCAGATTATTTTTTTATTCTCATGGCAATGGTTATTGCCGGTCTGTACGAGATGGTTATCACACCAGTCATTCAATATGTATTTCGTAATTCAACTGAATTTCATGCTTTTTTGATGCAAGCGATGGACGAGTGGGGCTTGTGGTTTCAAATCCCTGCTTATTTGTTGGTGACAGATTTTTTAGGTTACTGTTTTCACCGACTTATGCACACCAGAGCATTCTGGCGCGTGCACGCGTTTCATCATTCCATTCAATCTTTAAATTGGATTGCTGGTGTACGTGGTTCACCACTACATATTTTCTTGGTCATTTTGCCGAGTATGTTGACATCATCCATCTTCTTATTGACCGATCAATCACTGGCTTTTTATTGCGTTGTATTTTTTGATATTTGCAGCCAGCATTTGACCCATTCCAATGTTTACTTACCGTATGCCACTCAATTGGAAAAATTTGTAGTGACGCCGCGCATGCATTTCATTCACCATCACATTGACGAGCGTTACGGCTCCAGCAATTTCGGCTTTTATTTTTCTATTTGGGACCATCTTTTCGGTACTTATGTGAATGCCGATGATGTGTCACCAAAAGGTCAGCTTGGATTAACTAATAATTATTCAACTTCTTCGCTATTTTGGGGTGTGCATCTGCAAGAAAAAACCCCAAATAAATAAAATTATTTGGGGTTTGAGCTGCTGATGTGTGCGTGTAATGGCGGAGAGGGCGGGATTCGAACCCGCGGAGGGCTATTAACCCTCACACGCTTTCCAGGCGTGCGACTTAAACCGCTCATCCACCTCTCCAGTCAAACGATTGTATCAGTCAGCATGGAGGGTACACTTTAAGGTTTTACGCTAACGCCCAGACATGGGCCGGAGTTATCAATGAAATTTCGCTTTCCCATTGTCATCATTGATGAAGATTTTCGATCAGAAAACACGTCCGGCCTTGGAATCCGAGCACTTGCTCAAGCCATTGAGGGCGAGGGCTACGAGGTGATGGGCGTGACCAGTTACGGTGACTTGAGTCAGTTCGCACAGCAACAGTCGCGTGCCAGTGCATTTATTTTGTCTATCGATGATGAAGAATTCACGCCGGGTCCTGACTTAGACCCTGCTGTTTTGAATTTGCGCAGCTTTATCGACGAGGTACGTCGTAAAAATGCCGATGTGCCTATTTATGTTTATGGTGAAACCAAAACATCCCGCCATTTACCCAACGATATTCTTCGCGAATTACATGGCTTTATTCATATGTTTGAGGAC
>JACCDO010235943.1_pt1 | contig 15652 bp, 13 predicted proteins | sample 7446101 | NCBI WGS metagenome assembly JACCDO01 (sample SAMN15323440, study PRJNA562643) | freshwater metagenome | isolation source: river surface water | place: USA:Blue River Watershed | collected 2017-08-16
CGCTGAACCCCATGCCTTGAGCTACTGCGGTCTTGAGCATAGCCTCATCAACTAAACTTTCATCACCATGCGGGGCCGTCCGGTCATAGACCACCGCCTTGGCCCCGAAAACTTCGACGACAAACTTCAGCTCAGGAATATCGCAGTCATATACCCGAAAACAAGAAATGCCAGAGCGTTGCGCCCACTTTCTAAGGTGTTTATAATTTTTTGCAATTCTATTTTTTAGTGCGCTAAAATCATGCATGGGGATAATACTTAGGTTCGTTACCTGGCGTCCATTTAATGTTACAACCTAAACTTGGGAGTTGCTTCGATGGCGCAGCTTTTGCCTTTAAAAGGCTATCGACCGCACCTTTTAAATCCTCCCCTGTCACAGCCACACCGTTACCTGGTCTAGAGCTATCAAATTGACCACGGTAGTAAAGCGTCTTAGATGAATCGAATAAGAAGAAATCAGGAGTACAAGCTGCCTGATAGGCTTTCGCAATGTCCTGACTTTTATCAATTAAGTAAGGAAACTCCCAGCCATGGAGCTTTGCCTCTTCAAGCATTTTACTCGGGGCGTCATCAGGATAAAGCGTAAAGTCATTAGAATTAATTGCAATGACAGCAACCCCTTCCTTACTAAACTCCTTCGATATCTGAGCAAGTTCCCGAGCAAGATGCTTTACGTATGGACAATGGTTGCATATAAACATCACAAGATAGCCCTTAGCTCCTTTAAAACTATCTAAAGACCAGGTCGCTCCTCGCGCATCGGGCAGTGAAAACGAGGGTGCCGTCGTGCCTAATTCAAGCATAGTCGAAGGGGTCTTTGCCATATGAGCTCCTTAAGGTGATTCACTGGAAATAGCCGGGAAATACTGTGCTTTTTCACCAATTGTATGTCCCGCTGCTATGGGAGTACCGAGCTCATCAAGGGTGAAGACATTGACATCAAGGTTAAGTGAATGACAGAGTTTCACCATGGTATCCGGAACAAAAGGGTAAAGCATAATCATGATATTCTTCAAAACATAGAATGACGAGTATAGCGCCATCTTACGCTCAAGCTCGGGATGCCTGTCATCATGGGGTTTAAACTGAGTAAACATGCTATTGATTAAACGTGCATAATTTTCAATGGCAAAAAGAAGTGATGTATACTCTGCGCGGTCCATGGCTTTTAAATATTTTTGGATAATCCTCTGAGTTTCAACTTCCACTTTTTCATTGAGCGTACCGTCTGGCACCTTTCCTTCAAACTTAGAGTGACACGCAGAAATGGGTTTTTCAAATGCGGCATTAAGAGGACCTGCTAGGAACTTATTCCGCTCATCTAAAGCTTTAAAATCAAAATTAGACGGCTTTTCTGGCAGCCCTAAAAGCGCTAAAAAATACCGTACCTGATCGGGAGAATAACCTTTTTCATCTAGCAGCTGGTCGCCGGTGTAGAAATTACCGCGCGACTTACTCATCTTTTCACCATCAACCTGCAAAAGATTACACCCGAAAACGTCCGTCATTTGAAGGTCACCTTGATGGGGTAACGCTTGGGGATCTTTTTGCGTTCCTAGCCACATCGCACCCTGCATGACGGTGTAAAAAAACACGTTGTCCTGGCCTAGAAACTGATAAATTTTGGCCTTCGGATCACACCAAAATTCCTTATAGTCCTCTTCTGATCGGCCTTTAAGTTTCAACGCAACTTTAGAAAATGAAATCGGAGCAATAAGTGAGTCTGGCCAAACGTAAAGCGTCTTCCCTTTCAAATCAGCATCTAATTCACTTGGTACGGGAATCCCCCACGCCACATCTCTAGTAATCGCACGGTGTGCCCAGCTATTTGCTAGTTCCGTTGTAATACCAGCTTTATTTAAAAGATCCTGGCCCACTTCAAGGTCTTTTTTGCTACCGAACTGCAGCACAACCTTTTTCCCCGGTGCATACCGGCTCTTATGGCTAGGAAGCGTCGATTTTAGCTCTTTATAGAGCGGCTCATGTTCGCTACTAAACCGTGCTGCCGGTAGGATAGTATTAATTACCTCGTTATAAACTTGAGTCCGCCAGAGATCTTTTTTAGGTTCGATCCAAAGCCTGAGGGGCTCTACAACCTTCCACATATCGAGCCACCAGTGGGCCGTATCACGAAGTTCGGGAGTTGTACCATCGATAGCACTTTTGGGGTTTAATAATTCGGTTGGACCATACTGAAACCCACAGCGATCACATTCATCGGAATAAGCTTCTTCATTATCACATTTGGGGTTCGGACATTTCCCCCGCACAAATCGATCTTGCAGAAACCGATTTAGGTTCGGATCAAACCACTGCTTTGTCACTCTTTTTTCGAGCATCCCGTTTTTAAACAGTTTTCTTAAAAAATCTTGCGCAAGTTGGCTGTGGTGAGGAAAACAAAGTGGATCGGACGTTCCGCTGTAAACATCGAGGCCAATCTCGTAACGATCAAGGGTTCGTTTCTGCGTATCATGAATGTCTTTAATCATATCCCGCACCGGTTTCCCAGCCTTTAACGCTGAAAGCTCGCTGGTTGATCCATGATCATCGGTGCCGCAAACAAATAAAACATTTTCCCGCCCAATCACCATGCCGAGCCACCGCGCGTAGATATCCGCAGGAATATGCGCACCAGCTAAATGCCCAAGATGGAGCGGTCCGTTGGCATAGGGCATTCCTGCTGTAACCACCGCTTTCGTTGGACGAGGAAAGTTTGCAATGAGGGTGGGAATGTCTGGTTTCTGGTGGTTGTGCTTCGTCATGTCCGCTTAATTCCAATTGATTTCAAGGAAGTGAATAAATCTCTGACTTCTATGAGAAATATCACGGAACGAGGATGTTAAAAAGACGTAGCTTGACCCTTAGGCCGACCTCGGCGACAACACTTTGTTATTATTGCTGTTTTCTAACGAATAAAGACCGTCCCGTAATCCGCTTCGTGCGACAAAAGCTCACCGAGCCACTGGGCATGGCGCCATGACGTCACTCTCACGGCTTTGACCCCAGACTCCTTCGCCAGACTTTGCCCAATGGCTTCCACCTTAGGCAGCATCCCGCCGCTGAGTACGCCAGAATCTTTGAGGCGTTTAACGTCTTGCAAGTTTAGTTTTGAAATCCGTGTATGGGGGTCATCAACTGAATACCTAATGCCATCAAACTCAGTAAATAACAAAAGGCAGTCTGCCGCCAAAGCGTCTGCAATCTTCGCCGCAATGGTATCAGCATTGATGTTGTAAAACTGGCCATCCCGCCCAACGCCCAAACTAGCGACCAAAGGCAGATACCCGTTACTTAAGAGATCTAATAAAATCTTGGGATTTATACCAATAATCTCTCCAACCCACCCATAGTCAATCCCATTCGCACGAGGCCTCTTTTGCGCTTCAATTAATAGCCCCGAAGCGCCCGTAAGAGGCACTGGTTTCAACCCTTGCGCCGTGGCCACACTTGCTAAACTTAACCCTGTACTACCAAAAAAACTCATCTTAGCGAGCTCGAGCAGGGAGTCATCGGTAACGCGCCTCCCGCCGATAAACTCACTTTTTACTCCGAGTCGGGCTGCGAGTTGTGTCAGGCGAATCCCCCCGCCATGGACGATAATCGGCTTTACTCCCCCGTCCATAACTTTTCGCACTTCGCAAAATAACCGCGCGAGCGCATCAGTATCGTCTGCTACCGCTCCCCCTAGTTTAATGACGACAAAGGACTCATATGCCATAAATCTACCCTAAAATAGACGCTAGTAATGCTTTTTGCATATAAAGGCGATTGCCCGCTTGTTCAACCACAATGGACCGGGGTCCATCAAGGATTTCATCAGCAACCACCACATTACGACGAACCGGTAAACAATGCATGAAAACACCGCGCTCCGTTTTCTTCATTTTGTCTTCGGTGACAATCCAGTCTTGATATTTTTTTCTTAAATCTAAGTCCTTCTCTGGAGACCCGTAGAATTCTGTACTTGCCCAGCTTTTTGCGTAAATGACCTCTGCATCCTGATACCCGACCGCTTGCTCGGTGGTTGTCATGAGCTTAGACCCAGATTGTTTAGCTACGTCCAAAAGCTTATTAAGCGCAAACTCATCGGGCTGATACTCTTTGGGAGCAGCGATCGTAAGATCATGCCCACACTGCATAGCTGCTACCGCAAACGAATTAGGAACAGCATGAGGTAAGGCCTTGGGATGATTTGCCCACACTAAAGTAAGCCGTTTCTTAGATTGAGCGCCAAACGTCTCACGAATTGTCATCATATCGGCAAGAGCCTGGCACGGATGCCACATACTTGATTCCAGATTTATAATTGGAACCTTCGCGTATTCACGAAACGCTGCCACCACCTCGTCACGGCGATCTTCTTTTAAATATTGCATTTTAGGAAAGCAGCGCACCCCAATGGCAGCCACATACTGTGACAACACAGCCACCGCCTCTTTCACATGCTCCGTCTTGCTTCCATTCATGATCACACCAGCTTGATGTTCCAAACTCCAGGTACTCTGCCCAATATCAAGAGGGAGAGCTACTCCACCAAGCTCAGCCACAGCCATCGTCATTGAGGCACGGGTACGAAGCGAAGGGTCAAAAAAGACCAAGCCTACACCCCGCCCACCCAGTACATGGCGATAGGCACTTCGGTCGCTACGTTTGTAGGTCAGGCCGAGTTCAATCAAATTTAAGAATTCTTCATTGGTTAAGTCTAACGTTGAAAGAAAGTGTCGGCCCTTTAACGCTGGAATCATGATACCCTCGCAAAAGCTTCTAAAAATAGGTCGATATCCCGGTCAGTTACGGTAAGTGGTGGCATAATTCTCAGAACAAAAGGATCATCTGAAGTCCCGACAAACACCTGATGTGCAAGCAACTGCTTTTGAATCTCACTCGCAGGCTTTCTTAGTTTAATCCCCAAAAGAAGCCCACTACCCCTTACCTCTTCAACCAGCACGCTCTCGCGTAATGCATGTTTTATTCTTTCCCCAAGTATTCGCGCGTTCTCAGCTAAGCGATCACGCTTCATAATTTCTAACGTTTTTTTCACCGCCAATGAGGCGAGTGGTCCACCACCAAAGGTCGTTCCTAATACCCCGGGAGTGACTACTTGATTGATTGCATTTGACATGGCAAGGGCTGCGACAGGAAAGCCAGCCCCTAAACCCTTCCCTAAAGTCATAAGGTCTGGCGTGACCCCGATTTTCTCTGCATAACTAAATGCCCCCGACCGCCCGACCGCAGTTTGTAGCTCATCGAAAATAAGCACAGTCGATGTTTCATCACATAAGGCTCTTAACTTAACAAAAAAATCATTATCAGCTTCACGCACCCCTGCGAGACTTTGAATCGGTTCGACAATGATCGCCGCAACACGATGCTGCCTAGCAAGCTGACTAACAGCTGCAATATCGCCAAAGGGAGCAAAGAGATGCTCACTGTTCGCCCATTCACTGCCAGCGCGGTAACGAGCAAGCCCTGTAACCAACTGTGCTCCTAGGGTTCTGCCGTGAAACCCACCGTCAAAAGCAAGTAACTTTGATTTTCCGGTTTTAAGGCGCGCAACCCGCAAAGCGTTCTCAACGGCTTCAGCTCCGGAATTTACAAAAAAGCAGTGATTTAAACCCTCTGGCAACAGCTCGGCAAGCAGATTTGCGGCCTCGTCTTGATGCTCAAGATGCACCACATTGGAGTAAAACGGCAATTTTGCCATTTGCTCGGACATCGCTCGCACCCATTCAGGATGTGCGTGACCTAATACCGAAACTGCATGGGCACCATACATGTCTAAAAATCGCTCACCTTGATCCGTTTCAACAAACGCACCTTCACCTTTTACAAAGCGAACAGGCATTCTATGATACGCATTAACGTAACTCATGGCATCCCTCCCCCGTAACATAGCCCTTGGCTTTCATTAAACCCAAACATCACATTCATCGCCTGCACAGCTTGACCTGCGGCGCCTTTAACTAAATTATCTAACGCTGAAAAAATGATGAGATTACGCCCCGACAGGGCTAGGCCAAGGTCTACGAAGTTAGTTCCTCGACACCAGGACACATCAGGCAGCGTTTTCCCGCGAAAACGAACAAATGGACTGTCACGGTATGAGCTCTGAAATAGCGATTCAATGTCGCTGTAAGGTATGTCAGCACGAAGACGGGTATAAATCGTAGCGTAAATACCTCGAACTAGTGGCGTACTGTGAGTTTGAAAAATTAGATCTAGCTCTTTTCCTCGCCCCATAGACGATAATGCCTGCTTGATCTCTGGCACATGCTGGTGATTAAACGCTTTATACGCTACAAGACTATGCACCCGCGAAGCATGAAGTGTGGCCTTAGTCGGTTTAATCCCCGAGCCGGTTGAGCCGGTCTTCGCATCTACAATCACCCTTTCCTCAATCAGATTTGAAGCTACTAGAGGCGCTAATCCTAGGATGGTGGCTGTAGCAAAACACCCAGGACTTGCCACATAGGAAGCCTCGACAAGACGTCTTCTCTCCCATTCAACAAGCCCATAAATAAATTTAGCTTGCAAATCCCTATCAGGTGGGCTATCCCCATAATAAGCTAAATAATCACGGGGATCTTTTAAGCGAAAATCGCCAGCAAGGTCAATAACCTTAACCCTTGGCGGGATGGTCGGTACAAGGCTCGAGCTTACCCCATGGGGAAGACATAAAAACAATAAATCTAGATTCGACCACCCTGACTCTTCACGAGGCACGGGCGAGAATTTTAAATCGCATTGACCTAAAAACTGGGGATGCACGTCAGCAATGGAGGCTCCTGGTTCTGAATGAGAATAAAGAGCTGATACTTCGACATCATGATGTGACAACAAAATCCTAAGTAACTCGCCACCACTAAAGCCACTCGCCCCTGCTATGCCTACCCGTACCTTCACCCGTGTTCCTCCACACGAGCAAGAAGCTTTGACTCAAGTAAAGAAAAGAGAGCAGCTCCCCCGACCATGGCATTAGCCGCAGGAACACCGAGCTCACGCCTTAAATAGTCAATCCCCATTCTGCTATCTGTGACGGCACCAGAAATGACATCGGGAATCATGCCTCGACGCTTAAGCAGCTCTAAGCCTCCCCAAGCACTCACAAAATCACCAGCACAAAACACCAATCCCGCCATCGCGTGACGCACAAGCGGATCATCGAGTACCGATCCCACATTGTACCCACCGAGCAAACCATCACCCAGCTCAAGTATAATCACATCGGGCTGCGCCTCGGTAAGGTGAGCTATAATAGAACGAGCTACTCCACTTAAATCATCAACACCCACTGTGGACGCAAGACCAAGGTCTAAGAAACTAAGAGTTTTGATGGCTCCATTATCGCGCATCTCGAGTGTATCTTTTAAGCACGCAATGCCCGAAACTTTACCCGCAGCGACGCGGTATGAGCCAAGAGTAAACCTCTTGACTAATTCTGCGGCGACGCGCGTCTTTCCAGAGTGCATAGAACTTCCTGCAATCACGATCACAGGAGGGCCATCAAATTGCGGAGACAAGTCCGGCAAGGAAAAATCACTAATATTTGCAATGGATTGCCCAAGTAAAACCGCACCTAAATATTCCGCTCGTACCGGTGATCCGACCGTCTGGTTAAAACCAGTACACCGCCCCAGAACCCCGCCCATATTTAAGATGGCAAGTTCATCGCCAATTGTAAGCTCAGACGGAACATCCCCCACATAACCCTTTAAAGCGCGTCTTGCCCCCAACACACCAATCAGTGTGTCTCCGATACTGAGCCGCGCCAACCTCCCGGTCGTTAATTCAATTCTGTCATAAAAGGGATTTTCACTTAAGACCTTTACCGCAACCACATCCCCAGCACGCCCCGATAAGGTGGTTGCAGCTATACGTACGTCTGCCCCTAGACCGTGCGCCGCGCTTGATGCAACCGACGCAATCTTATCCGGCCTTAGTGAGCGTGTGGCCATTGGCCAGATAATGGGAGATGGGTGCCTTGTTGGCGTGAGATGACTCTGCTCCATTGAAACATTCCTCTCATTGCTGCTGAAAAAGAGTGATAATTTTACGCATCACTTGTGTTTGTTCATCACGCCCGGCTACAGCAATAAAAAGAGTGTCATCGCCGGCTACAGTGCCAATAATGCCCGATATCCGCGCTTTATCAATATGCACCGCAGCAAGCTGTGCATGCCCAGGTCCTGTTTTTACAATCACAAGATTATCACCCGCGCGATCGACGCTCATTCGATCTACCAGCGCCGACTGCCCCGCCTCTAGCGTGGGCAAACGATAAACACCTGAAACTTTGACCACACCAAGCTCATTTAAATCCCGTGAAACACTTGCTTGCGTAGCGTCGATTCCAGATTTCTGTAGTTCATGCACTAATTGCGCTTGATTGCCAATGCGACGCTTACGAATTAGTTCAGCGACCTTTGCCTGACGCTCATGTTTTGGTGGTTGCGACATGTGATAAAACCAGGTAGTTATGCATATTAATTTGTTTTTATGCAGTTTTATTGCATAAAATTAACTTATATTCAATTATATACATTTACCCCTACCTCATGTAAACATCTAATTACTCGAAGGGTAAAAAACTTTAAGGAGCGAAGCATGACCAAACCTTCATCACCGTCTAAAGCATGGTCAGGACGATTTACATCCGCGACCCATGAATTTGTTGAAGCGTTTTCAGCATCGATTGACACTGATAAAAGATTATGGCGCCACGACCTGCTTGGCACAAAAGCTCATATTGCGATGCTTGCTAAAGTCGGACTCTTAACTCAGGATGAGCACCACGCTCTTTTCGCAGGAATCGAAGAACTTACTCGTAAGTTTGAACATCAAGAAATCCCTTGGCGCCAAAACCTTGAGGATATCCATATGCATATCGAACATGAACTCACTCAGAAACTGGGCAAAATCGCACAAAAGTTGCATACGGGCCGCAGCCGTAATGACCAAGTAGCCACGACCCTGCGCCTTTGGACTAGAGATGCATTAACTGAATTAGCAGACAGTATCGTTAAGCTGATGAATACTCTCGTCACTAAAGCACACGATTCACAAGGCATAATCATCCCAGGTTACACGCACATGCAGAGAGCACAGCCTGTCTCTGCCGCACACTATTTATTGGCACATGCTAATAGATTAAAACGCGACTACGTCAGACTGTGCGAGGTTAAAGAACGATTAAATGAATGCCCCCTCGGCTCAGGGGCACTTGCGGGAAGTACATTGCCATTAGACCGTTTCTATACAAGCGCAATCCTCAAATTTGACAAACCAACGGCAAACTCCCTTGATGGCGCGAGTGATAGGGATTTTGTTTGCGATAGTCTATATGCATTTTCAATGATTGCCATCCACTTAAGTAGCCTTGCCGAAGAATGGATTCTCTGGAACAGCAGTGAGTTTTCATTTATTGATTTACCAGATGAACTCTGCACCGGTTCTTCGATTATGCCCCAGAAAAAGAATCCAGACGTACTCGAGTTAATGCGCGGAAAATCGGGACGTATCATTGGTGCATTGCAAGGGATGCTCGTCCTTTTAAAAGGCTTGCCGCTGGCTTATAACAGGGATTTGCAGGAAGACAAAGAGCTCTTATTTAGTAGCTTTGATACGATTAAGTCGTCAATATTCGCAGCAACTTTGATAGCTGAGGGTTTAAGGTTTAATCAAGAAAAAATCGAAAAAAGCTTAAATGGTGGTTTTCTCGATGCGACAGCTGTGATGGAATATCTGATTAAAAAGGGTGTCCCGATGAGGGAGGCTCATCATATTATTGGTAAACTCGTCGGTACTGCTATTCAAAGGGAAAAGCAACTCGGCGAGCTATCGTTAGAGGACCTTCGCAGCGCCCATCCGAGCTTAGGGCAGGATGCTCCATTTGGCGCAATGAAGGCAGCTGCTGCTTTTATGTCTTACGGCTCTGCAAGTAAAGAAAGTATTAAAACTCAATTTAATGAATGGTCACAGTTTTTAGAAGGAAAAAAATCATGAAAAAAAAGGTGTTATTAGCGTACTCTGGTGGTCTTGACACAACGGTAATCCTCCATTGGCTGAGCCAACAAGGCATGGATGTTATTGCCTTCCTCGCAAATGTTGGGCAAAAAACGGAAGATTTAAAAGAGATTGGAGACCGTGCTCTTAAACATGGAGCACAGGACTTTATAAGCGTGGACTACACCGAGGAACTCTTAAACCAGTTTTTCTTACCTTGCTTACAAGCACACTGTATGTATGAAGGTCGTTATCTGTTAGGTACATCCATCGCTCGCCCTATCATAGCAAAAGCGCAGGTGGAGACTGCTAGAAAAGTTGGAGCAAACTATGTCTCCCATGGTGCTACTGGCAAAGGCAATGACCAAGTCCGCTTTGAGCTAACCTATCAAGCACTAGCTCCTGAACTTAAGATCTTACCGGTATGGCGGGATCCAAAGTTTATCAGTGAATTTGCTGAAGGCAGAAAATCGATGCTTGCTTATGCGCAAAGGCATAATCTAAACGTCAAAGCAAGTAGCGACAAGCCTTGGTCATCAGATGATAATGTACTTCATATCTCATACGAAGCAGGAGTTCTTGAAGATCCCTGGCTAAGTGCTCCTAAAGCACTTTTTGAAAGAATGGTAGCACCTGAGGATGCTCCTGACCAAGGTGAGCGCTTTATCATTCATTGGCAACAAGGAATCCCAGTTGCGGTAACGGCTGCTATACCATGCGCTCATAATTCTGACGGTATGGGTAACCTAAATTACGAGGCTGGAAACGTTCTTGCAGAAGGCTTTTTAAATGTTTTTAATTGGGTTGAAGAATGTGCGGCAAAGCACGGAGTTGGTGCGCTCGGCCTTGTTGAATCGAGGTACGTCGGTATGAAATCACGCGGTGAATACCACGCCCCAGCACACACAGTTCTTTTGAGCGCCCATCGGGATATTGAAGCCTTATGCTTGCCGGGAAGCTTGATTCTGGAAAAAGAGCGGCGAATGCCTGACTTTGCACATATGGTGTATTCAGGATACTGGTTTGACCCTACGTGCGAAGCCATACGTAGCTTTTATGCCTCAACCCAAAATCGAGTTAACGGAGAAACAAGAGTACGACTCTATAAAGGGAATGTCATGATTGAGGGTCGTAGATCTCCCAATTCACTTTATGACACTCACATAGCAACCATGGACGGTGAAGGCAACTTCCAACAAACCGATGCTAGTGGATTTATCAAACTGCATGGCCTGCCCCTGCGTATGTGGAATTTGACTGGCAAGTAACTTTGTAAAATAAATATTTTGTGAGCGAGCGCAGCAAACACCTCAGGACCTATCATCATTTGTTAGCGGCTAGTTTTCCGCGTTCCGTTCATGCCACGCCTAGTCATTAAAGCTCCCAAACTACTAGCGGGGCTCCCTTCAGTATATTCATGGCAAAGTGGCGAAGGACGGCAAAATTCTCAGGCCCATGTTCTTTACGGACACGACTTTTGCCTTGGTCAAACGTTACGTCAAGTACGTGGTGTAGGCTATTTTCTACACCGATCTACGTAATGTCCCCAAATCTATCTATTCAGGTAGTTACGCCCCGGGCCTAGCTTGACCTGGGTTTAATTTCCGCAATGCTTTCGCTATCTCTAGCGACCCGACCAGCCCCCGGGGTGACTTTCATCACGCCTAGGCTGATACACCTTGCGATCGGTAATGTTCACTTTCATCCACTGCGACTCTGCTACCAAGTCGCCATCAAGCGTAGTACCGGCGTCAGCGTCGGTGCTGGCACCGGTACTAACTATGAAAGACGCGTACTATCCCCACTGGTGGTGTGGGTACCCTAAAACCCATGCCAATCCCCGGTGGTGGTGTGGGTACGAAAGTTTACAGCATTGCCGCTAGCGCCTGCAGGAATACATCCAACGGAAACACCTGCTACAACTCAATAGCTGACAGCACACGACTGCCTAAAAGCGTGGAACTAGCGCCATTAATGCGCCCCGAGCCACCTGTTTGATTCGCCCACTGCAGCTTGATCACGTGCGTACCAGCAGAGGGCAGTGCTAGGGCGTGGAGATGTGTGGACCACACTATACCGGTCGCGCTGGCTTCCTGTTCTGAGTGGGCGCCCACTTGCACGCCGTCGATCGTGATCCGAAACATGACAGCAAAGTCACCGCCCGAGCTGTCGATGCCAGGAATATCAGCAAGGATCAGTAAGTAACCTCCAGCAGTATCGATCGAAAGTTGCAGCCCCGTGTCCACGAAAGTTGCTGAAGTCGTGGTAATGGCCGAGGTGGCGGATGTGGTTGCGCGTGCATTTTCGCTCTTGATCTTGCCCGTAACGTCCAAAGTTCCGTTTACACTGGCTCCGCCATTCACGCTAAGTTTGGTCGTCGGTGCTGTAGTCCCAATGCCAGGGTTAGGCCGTTGAGGTTTGACCTCTGCGGGCTTACGGGATTGGGACGGCGGCATGGGATAACGAAGGTAATTTTGCCTAACAATTAAACACCATAATTGCGCTACTCGTTTATCGTGACATGCTAAAAAGCCGTCGTCAATGGGCGCAAGTTTACCCATACCGAGTAATTTTAATCTTTTTTCTGCAATATGAGGTAATTCAAGCAACAGGTCATTAACCGCAGAAAAAATCCACGAAGATAAGACGGTAGTGGTTTGGTAGTTTAGAGTCATAAATTTATGAAGTGTTTACTTCGCTCGATAGGCGAATATTTACATCAATTACCCCCTCAGATTTAGGCAATGAATCTAAATCATAGAAATTTCGGTAATCTTGTAGCGCTGCTGCGCCAGCAAGTTTGAGTTTTACAAGTTCTTGATCTCGCTCGAACCTTTGAAACTTCATTGGCACTTTACAGGTGTTACAGTTGGGATCCGTGCTTATTACTGATTTATTCAAACTTGCCAGCATTCTTTCAATCAATTCCGGTGTTTTATCAATTCCGCTATTTGACTGATCTGCAATCAAATCCCTAATTTTTGGAATTGTTTCCTTCTTTCGATTTGCTCCCAAAAAACCGCTATAACGAATTCTTTGAAAACCCTTTGGCAAGATATGCCGGACAAATCTCTGCCCAAATTTGATTAAATCTATTTTCGTGGTGTACCAAACAGGCTTCTTTTGGCCCTTTGGGTACTTTCTTGCTTTTATAGTTACTGAATCATCGGTGATACCGATGATTCTGCTATCAGAAATAGCTGTTTTATAAATGTATCGACTAAGGTAACTCATCGCCATTTCCATCGTAGGACTTGGCTTGCCAACGGTTACGATCCATTCCTTTCTAAATAAAACATCAATTGTGTCATAAAAATTATCTGGAATATCAAAGTAATCGTTGAATCCGCTGCGATACACGAATTTATTTGCTTTATAACCGTTTTTTAATTCAAGTAAAAAATTTCTTCGCCAGGATATTCTAAGAGTCTTGTCAGGCACAAGGTAGCCGTTTTTAACGGGAATCCAAGTCTTGCCATCGTCACCAAGAGCTCCACCTGCTACGATCATATGCACGTGTACATGATAGTGAAGCTCTGAAGTCCAAGTATGAAGGACACTGATGATACCACCTTCACCGCCTAATCTACGCTTGATCTGGTTGATCATCGTTTCATTAGCTACAGTTAATGCCATATTGTATAGAAGTGTTTCATTACCTGGAAACAAGTCATTCAAATTATGAGGTAAAGTGAATACCACGTGAAAATAGGGCACAGGTAAAGTCTCGTTAATCCTCTTTTTTAACCATTGTGTACTTGCATCACCTAGACACCTGCCGCAATGTCTGTCCCTGCATGAGCACGGCACCCATTCCTCAGAATTGCATCCACCGCAAGCATATATTGCAGATCCTAACTCTCCCGTCCCGCATTTAATAATTCGATTTACCACCTTTCTTTGGTGGTCATTTAGGACTAATTGGTTCTTTGCACGAGCAAGTACCTTGGCAAGCGATGCGTGTTGTGACATGGATTTAACTTTGGATAGTGGGTGCTTAGATGAAATGGGGAGTGGTAGGAATATTTTACCTTATTCCTATATTTTACGCTGTCTTTTGAGTTAAAACTCTGAATTGCAATCCATAAGCAAAGCTGGTTAGCAAATACGCAAAAAATTGTTAGAAGGCTTATATCATCTCTTTAGCATCCTCCAAGAAGGAGGATGCTAAAGAGTTTGAATGTCAGTTGATTAAGCCTTCTAAAGGATTTTTAAGATTCGCGATCCTAGCTTTTGCTACATGAAGATAGATGGTTGTAGTCTCTAATTCAGAGTGTCCCAAGATAGTTTGGATGGACCTTATGTCCATCCCGAGGTCTAGAGCGTGGGTAGCGAACGCATGACGAAGCGAGTAAGCCGAAGAATCCTTATTCAAGGCTAAGCGAGCTTTAAGTCTTGCATAGATCGCGGTAATTGCATCGACAGTGATATGATGTTCGGGCGAGGCTCCCGGAAAAAGCCACGGAGCGTCCTCTTTTAAAAACTCTTTAGAATACTCCGCTAAAATCCGCGATAAATCGTTCGTCAGGGGGACGTACCTTTGTTTATGCCCCTTACCGTGGGAAATAAAGATGACTCCCTCTGACGATTTAATATCGCTAGGTTTTAGCCACGTTATTTCTTGAGGACGCATACCAGTGGAGTAGAGGGTAGCAAGAATCGCCCGATGTTTGAGATTTGTCGGGCAATTTAACAGACGCGATACTTCTTCACGAGTTAACACTACAGGAAGGTTTCTCGGTTCTTTGATCCTTGGAATAAGATCCCAGCGCCAGTCTTTGCCTACAATAATCCTAAAATAGAATTTTAGGGTAGCAATTTGTTGATTAACGTAGACAGGAGACTGGCGCTTAGTCTCACAGAGAAACCTTTGATATTTGTGAAGGTCGTGAATTTGAAATGACGTCGGCGTACGACCTTTATGACGGCGTATAAAATACGCAAAATTCTCACAGTAGCCATTAATCGTAGATTGGGTGTAACCACGGATGGTAAGTTGTTCACGGAGTTGTTGTACATGAACTGATTGAGAAGCAATGAATCTGTTAGTGTTGTTGGTGTTCATAAAGTATTTCCTTTCTAAGTTTAATAACGCCACGAGCGAATTGCTGCGGCGTTAACTGCGAGCCCACGACCTCCTGGGGGAGGGCCTGTGCAAACACGGAGGGGTCACCCCAGGCGGGAGAACAAAATGTAAAGGAATATAAAAGCTGCGAGTTAGCCGCAGAATTAAGCGCGTGGTGATTTAATAAGTAAAATTTAGGAGGAATACATTTTAGATATCAACACGACATCAAACGATGCGTATCAAAAAGACTCACAACTCCGACGAATCAGGCGCAACAATTTAGTCAAAATATCACGATGTTTATACGTACGTTGGGCGTAAACCCCGTTATTGAGATATATCAAAGACCTCCGATCTAGGGCTGACGACATTGTCTATCGTCAGTCTAGGAGGTTTTATGTTTTTTGACCCGCGCCAGCGTCGCATTTGGGTGCATCGTGATCCTGTTGATCTGCGAAAGGGCCACAATGGCCTCAGTTACCTTGTGACCCACGTGGTGATGCGGGAGTTGTTGGGAGGGGATATTTTTCTCTTCGTGTCAAAGGACCGCAAAACTCTAAAAGCTATTGTATGGGATGGATC
>JACCDO010472401.1_pt1 | contig 15652 bp, 4 predicted proteins | sample 7446101 | NCBI WGS metagenome assembly JACCDO01 (sample SAMN15323440, study PRJNA562643) | freshwater metagenome | isolation source: river surface water | place: USA:Blue River Watershed | collected 2017-08-16
AAATTTGCTGATTAGTTGGCAAAAAGTAGTTTTTAGAATTACCATATTTGCGTACCAGTTAGTAGTCCCTACCTTTTAGGTACCAAGGTGACAAGTTACAGTTCTATTACGAATTAGAAGTTATAAATGAGTAAAAAGAAAAGCAGCGTAAAAGGTGGCTCGGGTGGTGTCGATCTAGATGCGATACTGGATCAAGCACTGGATGAGTTTGAAGCAGTTGAAAATGAGAAAAAAGCTCAACAGTTAATGAAAACTGGGGGGAATGTTGATGATAATGATCATATTGATGCAATTGCGCAAAAGTCTCCGCACAAAATACGATTGGAGCAAGCTAAGAGTATGGAAGAAATAATGAAAGGTTTAGAAGATCCTAACTTTGGTCAAACATTACACGATACATTAAAATCGTTGAGCACTACTGCAGAAGGTAGCGAGACTGTCAATGATTTATTTCATAGTATACATACAAAGTTTGACTCGGGGTATAAACCAAACTTCGTGCCTGGTGGCAGTGATATGCAAAAAGGATTAGAGCAATCAGAGAGAGAGATTGTTGGAACTTTATCTTTACTAAATCAAGCTCAAAGTGGTATGGAAGGTTTTGAACCTGCAAAAATGGAAGAAGTTGGCGAAAAAATGATGGAAGATATGATAGCGCAATTTGAAGCATTAGGCGATAAAGAGGATTATAATGAAGTTATAGATGGTGTTATGAGACAATTATTATCACGTGATCTTATGTATCAGCCTATGAAAGAAATATGTAGCAAATTCCCAGAGTGGTTGGCATTACATAAAGTTAATTTAAGCGAAGGGGAATATAATAATTATGGTAAACAGTACCAAACATTTCAGAAATTATTAGCTGTATATGATACTGAACCTGACAATTTCCCCCGATTAATGGAATTAATGTTTGACCTTCAATCATTTGGCCAACCACCATCTGATATTATAAGAGATTTAGCACCAAATTTGAAATTTGATGAAAATGGTATGCCTATTATGCCAAATATGGGTGCTGGTATGATGCCAGAAGGGACAAACCCTACCGATCCAAATGCAGGACTACCAGATTTGAATGAATTGGCTAGTAAGATGGCAACTGGTCAATGCAGTATTAGTTAATTTTTTATTTAAAGTGCTAATATTACTAAATTTGTTTACTTGTAAATAACAAACGAGTCATTATGAATTAAATAAAAATTTTCAAGTTTTCAATTTATCGTCGTTTGTAGAAAAGTATATATGCGGCATTTGTTGAAACCTCACTATCAGAAATCCTCTCTACTGAATCGTCGTCATATTGATGCCATTTCGACTCATTTATATTACAATTATCCCATAAATCACGAGCACATGCAGTATAATGGCCAAAACCCATACGACCATAATGGTTAGTTACCGCAAAAAGGTCATATATTGGTGGACTTGATCCATTATTACTTTCGTCACCACAATATGGATCCATATTTAATTCTTCTAAAGGAAAATCAACCATGGTTTCAATTTTATCCCTTGTACCAGTTCCAAAATGATTTCCATATAATAAACTAGGACCTGAACCACTATTTCTTCTATGATCACGATATTCAAATCGTTTTAATAGTAATATTAACACGTCTGGTAATTTCTCTTTCCAAAATGTTAATTTTTTCTTAGCAGTCTGGTGCTTTTTACATACACTACAGTACCATGTATTAGTATCATCTAACGTTTCTTCTCTTGTAAATTCGCGTAAACAATGTTCCAAGCTTATTCCACTAAATGATCCACGACGTTGTCGAATCTTGTCATTAGGTGATTTTGATGTAGTCTTATGTGCAGTATATGACTTATCTTCAAGAACAAAATCAATTAATTCAGAATCCAATATTTTTAGCCACTCGCCCGACCAATCAACAGATAACATAACATTTGATTCATGAACATCTGAAACTTTCAGATCACCAGTCGCTGGATATATATTGCCTAAAAACCTTTCGTTTGGTCCTAAGTCACCGTCACATCTAAATTTATCTAATAGAGCGGGACAATCGGAATTATGATATCTATTTTTTGTATTAATCGAACCGTCCATATTAACCATTCGAAGTGGCAAATGAGAACCCGCTGTTACATAAAGTTGTTTCTTTCCTGAATCAATATTTTTACTTCCACTACTACTTAACTCACTATCACTAACTATAAATCGTTTAACATATGAAAATATGTGTAATCGCAATCTATTTGTAGTCCAATTAGGATCTACTGGAAATATTATTGGATACGATATATATGGTGTTAAATATGTGCCAGATTTTTCAGTTGGTATAACTTTACGTTGGTACAATAAACATAACGTAGTTTTTTTATCTTCTTTTAATGGACCATAGTTGTAAGCACCAATTTCAGTATTATCAGGTATCGTAGATATTGAATCTTTAGGTTTTATAGTACGACTTATAACATTATTTAAAAATTTATCAAACTCAACAAATTGAATCCTAGAGAAATCGTTATCCACCTCATAATTAGTCTGAATGATATGAATCAATTGATCTTTTAATGTTGCAACAAGTGCTGAACGGTCTAAAGTTATTGATACAAGTATTGGTTGTTTAGGTGGTGACATAACATCAAAGGTGGGAAAGTATACGACACTTAATGTGCGTGTCGTTGATCTGGGTATAGCAATTTCAATAGTTTGAAAATAATCAAATGAAACTGACACTTTTTTACAATCAGGACAAGTTAACTGGGATCGTATTTGTCCACCGACTATATCTTGAACTATACTATTTTCTCGCGAAGAGTGTAATTTCCATGCATCTTTCGATATTTTATCGTCATTAGTTCCATTTCCTTCAGGTTTTTCAGTATATGGCTTAACTCGAACTCTGTTTAAGTCTTCATGAAATTTATCTATTAAATAATTGACTAATTCGTGAACATCTTGCTGTTGAAAACCAGCATATTCTGCATTCAAATGTCCAAGTAACTTCTTAAAGGTTGTAGGCGGTACGGATGGGACTGCACCAAACCACAAATGTTTCAATAATTCGCAATATTCCTTTACCAATAAACCTCCTGTTCCATCTCTATTCCCTTCATTAATTTCTTTAACATATTCATTACTCAAAAAGTATGTCGTCAAGGGGATTATATGGGCTAAACATTGCAGGCAACTTGAAAGATAACAACTGTTACCTAAATTATGCAGACCAACCTTACCTCGCAAAAGCTTTAATTGTTCCAAGTATTTAGCACCTTTATCACAACATTTTTTGTGAAATGATGACCAATGAGATATTTGACATTGCTTATCACAATAATTTAATAAGTGACACTTAGTACACAAAAATTTTGAAGGTTTGCGACAAACATAGCATAATGCCGATGAAACATTATTTCGTGTTCGATTTGGAGAACCGATTTTACTTTCAGATATTGAATTGTCCGATTTATTACTATCATTACTATTTAAACTATTACAACTATTATTTTTTCGAATACTCAAAGTATTAATTTGTCTCAACGCTTCATCAGAATTAACAGAATCAGACATATCAATTTCAAACAATTGAAAATACTTTTCTAATCTTAATATTATAGATTCTTTGTCAATTTCATTCTGTTCGCTAAAATTACGAAAACTTGGAATACTTATAGATCGATCAAAACTGATACAGTGACGATATACTGCTGGACCTCCACCATACCATCCTATCAATGATTCCCATATAAATGGGGCTACGGGAATATAATCAGCCTCGATTCTTTTAATATTGTCATCGTCAATATCATTCATAATACTTCCAGGATCGGCTGAATCAAATAAGACATGATCTCTCCATTTTTGCCACCACGTAATATGAATTAAATTCATAACACAACCGTCTTTGTATAAATTATTGATAAACTCTTCATGGAGATAAACTATATTCTGTAGTTGTTTTGTGGTTGGTGGTTTGATCAAAGTTTTCGAGTCATTATTTCCAATAATTTTTAATTCATCGAAATCTCGTAGTACATGGGTTAAATCATCTTGTTTATCATATACTAAATGCAATGGCTTTGGAGAGGGGGGTGCTTCAGTGAACGATATAGGGATGCTCCTGCGACTTCTATTGATACTCATCGTCCCGTTATCGCGTTCAATATTTGTGATGAGGCGAAATCGCAAGGAACCACTTCGTCTTTTTCTTTTTTCTAGCCTCGGTAGGCCGCAATATCATCCTTGTCATCATATCAAAAGTATTTAACAAATATTTTATTGAATTCTTGTATGTGCAAAAACATGATCCCCAGTTATTTTTTTAGTAATGAGTGCTATATGCGTTCAATAGTCGGCATTTTTCTTGTAAAATTACTGTGCAAATATTCTATTTCATTTTATGTATTTATTAATTTTAGTAACGAATATAGACATAAGTCATAAGCACGTGTCAATATTATTATAGTAACTACGTAATTGTCTCGCTTCGAACACACTAACGAATTATTTAAGTGCTGTACCGGTGCGTTTTGGGCGATTTTTCGATTTTCTTCTCCTCTAGCATTCATTGACAGAGTAGTTGCCACATAAGACTGGTGTTTAGCATATTTGCGTTGGAACTCAACAGTCTCCTTTAAGGGTTGTAAATAGAGGAAGAAAAAGTGTCGAGAATGATAGAAGAATGTCAGTCGTTGATCAAGCAAATCACGGACTATGCCACTAGTTCTATTGATCGAAGTAATGCCGAGGCTAGATTAAACCAGATAATGACATTAACACCATTTTGGCAGAATAATTTAAGCTGTTTACAAAATGTGGATGATACATTATTATTTTTTATGTGTCAAGGATTACAAAAATATATTTGGAAACATTGGTTTGAATTTACTGGCAATGAGCAAGAAGTCATTAGTAATATTATAATGTCAACATTGTTTCAACGAAGCACAACATTGTCAAATTATGCTAGGTCTAAATTAGAACAGTTATTAGGAACTGTATGTACTTTATCTACGTCGTTGGATCCTGTATTAAAAATTGCTAGTGCGACGTCTAATCCAAACGAGACTGGAAATCTTATAGTTGGAGTGTCTGCACTAAAAACTATATTGGATGATGTATTGACACCTAATCCTCGGATACCACCTGAAAAATTTAAACAATTATTGCAAATAGCAGAATCTAATGCTGTTGCAATTACTCAATTGGCCTATCAGTCGACATTATTGGGGATAAATGAAGGAGGGGAAAGTCCATTATTATATTATTCATTAGAACTGATTAAAACAGTTTTAAGCAAACTGCCTGTTGGGGCTCATATATCTATGGATCTTTTAGTATTGTTGTTTAATATAGCGGAAAGTATGTTCCAGTCTTCACCTCGTGTAGCTATTGTAGCAATAGAATCATTAAGTGAATTGATGGGGAAATCATACTTGCCGCCTAATGTTGGAAGTAGTAATATTTTGAATGAATTGGTTGTAAAAGCAGTAGCTTTACTAAGATTTGTCAAGGTATCATGTTCAGATGGACTTAATGATAACCCTGTAATCTTTGCGTTGCTTGAATTTTTATATATGTTTACTGAATCTCATCTTGAGAGGTATTTACAGTCAACATCTACTAGTAGTAATATCAATAGCTTTATCGCCGAAATTGCCACAGTTTCATGTGCTATATCAGATCCAAATACATTAAAAAAAATAGTTTTAGTATGGGAATCAATTATGGGCATTGAATTAATTTGGCCAGTAATAAGTTCACTTTCAACATCTGCGATACTTCCCGTAGTGAACCAATTACTTTTCAATTGTCTATTTAGTAAGAATACTTTATTATTAGAATCAGTCCAAGATATTGAAGATGGACTTCAGACTGAACCCTTTACAGATCCACATATTAGAGAAATTGTATCCCATTTAGAAATATACTACACAGGTAATAAAGGAAATCTTGATTCTCCTATCGAAAATCCAGTTATTGAAGGAGTCGAAGAGATTACGTCAGTCGCTGTAGCTGTAAGACAAGGAAGCATAAAATTGATTCAGCAATTTGTTGCATACAGTGGCAGCGATTTGACTTCCTTTTTAGGTTCAGTTTTACCTTCAATGACTCAAGAGTTTTTGTTGGGTATGTCCAGTAATAATGGTGAAACTGCTATAAATTTCGCATTGGATCTCTATTTTATTTTACCTTTGCTACCATTATGTGTAGAACATAATATGCTATCTTGTCATTTGTCGAATATGATATTGCAATTAGTAACAGAACGTGTTCAGACCAAAGGCACGGCATTCGTTTCTGTTGTAGTTTGCACTTGTCATATAATGGAATCATTAATTAAATCCATTGCCAATACTGGTAGTATTAATGATTCTTTAACGCAGTGTATGAACAACATTATTCAGTCGTGTATCATCGCAGCTGATACGACTATATCACCATACCCAATTAGTATAACTGGTTCATTATTCTCATTATTACTACAAAGTTTGATGTCATTACTCAAGTTTTTACGTATTGAAAATGATATTTCACCTTTTGCAAAAGTCATTTCTGAGCAATTATACCTTTCTGTATTACCAAAGCTAAACGTGTTGCCTATTGAAATACAGGCTTTATTATTGTGTATTTTTGATTTACTTGTTCCCAATGATATTTCGGTAAAATATATTGAACAATTTAGAGACCTTGCGACGATATGTTATTCTAGTTGTGATATCACATCTATAACTGATAATTCACAAATATTTTTAATCTCGAGACTAGCAGCATCTGTTGATGCATTTGCTAAATTCCACTCAATATCAAATAGTGCCGAAAGAATGAGAGTTATTAATATTTTAAGTCCATTACAAGATTTCCTTACTCCAATATTGAAATCGTTATTACGAAGTGTTGAATCGAACAATGGAGTTGGGAATATCTCGAGTAAAGGATCATTATTAGTTGCTGCAAGATTTATTATCAGTCTATCATGTGCATTATTGCAATGTCTAGGGAAAAAAACATTTGGTTCACAAGCTTACGAAATTTTAGAGTTATGCGTATCATTTTTTGACAACTCTAACGGTAGTAGCATTGGTATACGAATGCTCCAGGATGGTACTGGCTTTCCATTAATTAAACAAATTTTTGCTTTGGTAAGTGTTATTGCTACAACAAGTGGGGCAACATCGACATCGGCAGCATTACAGGTGCATTTATCACACAGTCTGATCAATTCGATATCAATGACACTATCAGATCAAAGAATTTGTGCCGAATTATTACAAGATTTATTAAAAGCTGGTTCAATTATCACAAAAACTTATTGGTATAATATGGCATCAAATACAGGACATACATACTCACTTCAGCCAACAATTGAATTGTTAGTTCAATTATGTGTCGGTTGTATGGATTCATCTGTATCACCTCAAGATGCTTTGATAGCTATAGAGGGAATTCTTGCCTTATCAAAACAGCATAATCTATTTTCTTTACCATGGTTTCAACAAGGTAGTAGCTGGGGGATATTAATACGCAGCTGTTTAAAAGCAATAATGCTTAAAACACATGCCATACATGCTGATGCAATATTTATGTTATTGAGTGACTTGTCACAAGCAAAAATTAGTTCTGATATTACAAATAATTTTTGGTCATATCTTGGTAATGAAGTTGTTAATTTATCATCGGAATTACAATGTGGCGAATTCGCTAATGTATTAATGCAAACATTAGCTAAAGAAGTTGAACTTGATTCTAGAAAAGTAATTGATATAAGTATGTTCCAGCAAAAAATATTATTACCGATAAGCTGTGAAATAGCTAGACTTAGAGAATAATTGTAACATTTTATTATGATATGGTACATTTGTATACAAATAGTAATATAAGTAAAATAATGTATTTAGAGTAACCTTCAAATAGCGTAGAGAAACGAGGTAGTATATCAATTGAAATACTTATGGAGTCATTTAAAAAACTTTCTAAATTCTTGTTTGATGATGGACTACTTAATTCTATTTGATGAACGTAGTGCGAATTATAATCATCTCTGTTGGGATCATAATTTAAATTTCTACCTGATTGATAAGGTGCTCTTTTAAACTTGAAAAAGTTGTAAGGTGTGTTGTAGTCACTTTTTGATGAATTATGATTCTCGTTGGGTGTATTGTTGTCGTGTATATGTGTTGTATAATTGTTTTGTCGATAATTTGCATTGTTAGAAAAGTTTAATGCACTATCAACATTATTGCGCCGCGTTGTATAATTATTTTGTCTACTGTCATTAATATATTGTCGTGTTGTATTGTTCTGTCTACTATCATAAACACTATTATACGCTTTGCTATCGTCTTGCCTATATTTTAAATGAATATTGCCTCCACCATTTGAAACTTTGGAATGGTCTTTAGATATATTGTTCCTCTTGTGAATACCATAATCATTACTGTACCCACTACTGCTACTACTATAGTTGGGTTTAGTATCATAACTAGAATATGACTGTATGGTATCCTCTGATGACTGATGGGTACTTTGAAAATGTTGTCCACAATATGTATTAGTATTAATTTGACCATGAAATGGTGAAGTCAAATAACTTTGCATTACACTATATACTGTAGAATTTTCTTCATTAACTTTATTACGTTTCAATACATCTTCATCTGCGAAATAGTCAACTATCGACTTTCTCTTCATTTTCTCGTAACAAATACGGTATAAACTTTACTTCGTACACCTACCTACTACGAAATTTTTAGCGTATTTTCAAATCCCGGAATTTGTTCCCTTCCCATTCTCTCATGCTTTAAAAGCATTGCTTTTATACTTCGACTTTGTTAATCTCATACAACAGGGGTCATAAATCGCTTGGAGTATTTTTGTTAGGTTGATTTTATTTCAATAAAATTATTTACTTAAATAGTGTATTTAAAATAGTTTGCTTAAATAGTTTGGTTAAATAGTTCAATTAATGATTATTTTTAATTTCAGCCTTCTTTGTCAACTTGATACCAATGTAGACAATAATATATAATGTAATATTTTGTTAAACCCTTACCTAGGACCGGAGTCTGGTACCGGTAGAAGATTTTTTTTCCAAAAATAGAATCGATTGAAGAAAAGAAGAAAAAAAAGCTTGCGTCTGCTTGAAGCATGCACCGCACGAGGATGATACCTACCAGTCGAGGTAATCGTAATCAAAATGGTGGAAGTGAACCTATCCCCTTAGATCGTAGAGATCATGTCGAATATGAACTTAAAGAAGATGGAACTAATGACAGCGATAATGAAGATGAAAATAGTGCAAGTAAACATGCAGAAAATGTAGTAAGTCGCAATAACATATCTGCAGATTTTAGGGACGGTAAGTTACCTGGTAATGTTCACATATCTGCGTATGGTGCTTCTACTGAAGATAATATAGTTGACATGGAAGAGTTTGAAGAGCTAAGTGATGGCTCATTTGCATTGAAATTATCACAAGGTAAATTTATTAAATTGGATATGGATTTAATGTCCAATGGTGGTGGGAAATTAATCAATAATTATACCATAACCATGGATGTTTGTATTAATTCATTGACTTCGGAATCTATATCATTATACCAATCAGTAAGTGACCCAAAGCGCCTATCAGAAGGCGAAGCATTTGTTTATCAAGGTGGAGGCGTTGGAGTTTTTGGTGAAGTTGGTGATGCAAACTCGGCCTTACAGTTGAATAAATGGAATAGAATTGTGATAACTGTTGGACCTCAGCATGTAGTCAATAATAATAACAATAATAATAGAAAAGCTGAAAGAATTCCATCGTACGAAGTTGAAGAAGATGATGAGGATTATCGTCAGTATCACCAATCAAGCCATTATCAACCAAGATCTAATAGTAATAGTTCGGTTAGAGAAATGACAACATATGTCAACTCCAAAAAATGTACTGTTGTTAAATCAATTCAACGACCAGTGCTATCAACTGTTGATGGAAAGTTTGCCCTTAATCCTAAATCCATTCATTTTTTTTCAAGTTCGAATTATGATTGTATGCCTACAGATATATTGGTAAAATATTTGAACGTAAAATGTGAAACTTTAAGTGAAGCCGATGTACGAACTGAAGCACAAAAGAATAGAATATTTTCTTCGTGGGAAAAAGATCGCGAGAAAAAATTGCAAGAAATGCAATTAAATTTTGTATTAAAACCAATATTTAAGAAGCCTCCTCCAGTTTGGATGCATCCATCTCTTATGGCTGAATTTGGTGATGCTTACTTGGAAGGTACTGGCTTAGATAGTCTAGGCGATTTAGGATTATCTTGTTCGTTTTTGTCCCTTGCATTTGAAACAATGCTTTTAACAAATTGTTATGGATTATTTTCTGAATTTAATCATGAATTAATGCAAACTATAAATTATTTCAATGGATTGTTAAAAAATGCAAATGATTTGTTTCGACGGTATGCTTTGGTATTAAAAAATGGTCCATCACAATTAATTCATTTTATGAAACGATTAAAAAAATTATTAGGATCGTTACAAGAAGGTCAATCTTTGTTGATTCCAGGAGGTATAAACTCCTCGTTGATGTTATATTTGGTTGAATACGACGGAGAAAATAATTACAGATTTGTAGTAATCAATACAGATCCCAATATGGGTCTTGATTATCATTCTTCTACCGCTGAATTTAGCCCTAAATTAATGTATCAAACCGTTTTGGTTATTAAAAATATTAGTAAAGCAAAAATTATGAATGATGCATTTTGGTTAATGTTATTTAATCTCTCCACCCAAAATTCAAAACATAATACTAGTGACAAATTATACAATTTATTATTGCCTTTTTTGGTTGATAAGCCATTAGAACAGATTGTTTATGAATCCGAGTGTGAACTAAATAGTATTTCTTATGAATGGAGACCCCCACAGCGTGCTAAAATAGCATATTATCGAACTTTTCTTGAGTTAGGTATGTATATTTTTAAGAAAAGAGGAATTACTTGTAACGAATCAAAAAAGGTATTTTTTGCAATTAAGTATCAATATGTGAAATTTATTCAGCATGATATGACATTTGTCTCTCAAATTAGAGATAGTGATCGTCGTGTTGTGACATTATCATGTGAGCAACTTGCCTATGAAGCATCAAAACTTGGATCTAATCAGGATAACCTTACCTTGTCAGAGTTAACAGAAATTGAAGTATTATGTAATGATGTTTTACAAAAATTACAAAATTTGCCTTGCCCTGATAGTGATTTAAGTGCAAATCCACCATTTGTTAATTTAACTAGTGCTATCTCGACGAATCAATCGGATAGTATTTTTCATCCATTCTATGATCGTCTTCAACGAAAAGATGATGTAGATGGTCTTGCTGGTGCTCCAATAGTTCTACCAAAATATGTCCCAATTGATTATCTAAAGTTACCTGTTCGAGTCAATAATCTAGAGGATGCGGTAGCAGCAATAAGATATTGTGATAGATTGTGTACTTTGATATCCGTTCAATCACATTGTGTTAAAAACAGAAATCTGCAAAAAGTTTCTCTTATACAGCACGTTCTTACAACATTATTGCCATTACCTAAATCCGAGAAAAGCAAGTATTATGCTAATTGTATATGGAGAACCCCAATGCGTTATGGTTTACAACTTGATTTAACTATTTGTCTTGGCAGAATATTAGAACATTTTATGGCTGCAGCTTTTAGCTTACATACTACAAAATCTTTAGATGCAATTAAATTAATTATTACAACAAGCATTGGTTTATTTGTTGATTGTATTTTACGACGACCTGCAACTGATCAGTCATCTGAATTTTGTATGCATTTACATGGATATAGAGGTCGATCATATGGTTTATCAATTGAAAAGTTTAAAGAACAAACAGAATTTTGTGAAATACATACACCAGAATTATTACTAGCACGATCTTGCATCATAGAATATTTTGAAGCCCAGACTGAAAAAGGAGTCATAAATATATTTAAAAATTGGGCAAATACTGGTCCCAAATTAAATGAAGAAATTTGTGATTTTTTTCAAAGTTTTAATGTTGAATTAGCATATCCTGCTGGTGAAAAAGCTTTTATTGGGTACATTATACAGAGAAATTCGTTGCTTAATAAGAACTATCCTGAGTGGCATATTTATCGTGATATTTCATATTATATTAATTATGTACAAAATGTAGACGTACGTGCATTTCCACCTAAAAATAATTATGAGCAAATTCATGCAGAATTGCAATGGCAATTTCAAAATGGTCAGATAATAGTTGAAGCATTTAATTTACAATTAGAATGTGCTCCTCAACCTCCATTTCAGCATATGCGACATCGTTTCCCTTCATTATCGAAACCTGGTGCACTTGCACCTCCTCATGACATTAATACTGAGGACGATGTATTACACGTAAAGAATCTTCCATCATTTGGTGACAATTTGGGTCAAGCAGATTGTGAATTGTTTTTATCATATTTGACAGTTCCATATTTACGAATTCCATTAGTTCTTGCATTATTTAGTACAGAAGATAGAGTACATTCATTGAAATCAGAAGATTTACAAGTTGCAGTTGACGCTGTTATATTTGAACCTGGTAGTTATCTATCCTCTAGTGTAAAGGATATTCCTAAAGAGGTTCCTACTAGTCAAAAACACTTATTAGCTACGTCATATGGATTACTACTAAATGAATTGGTATGTTCTCCTCATGGTGTAATAAATAGTATCATAAGTTTAGCAAAATTGGCCATTAATTTAGATATTGGAAGTGTTTTTTCATCCACAGTTCCCATAATATTTTATGTTTTACGACTTTTAGCTAGATTGGACAACTTTATAACACTATTATTGGACTTGTATTATGATCGACATGAATGCATGAATATGTCGACTGCTGGCTTTGATGGTTTTCAATTATCACCGGATAATGTATCAATATTAGAAGAAGGTCAAAGGATATTAAGGAGTGATGTGCAATCTCAAATTCATAAAATATTAGAAGATTGGAGTACAGAGTTAAGAGATACTGATAGTAAATCTAAAGATAACGCTGATATGTTGTCTGATTCTGGCAGTGAAAACGAAGAGAAGAAGAACGTTGATGATAATACTGTTATTGCGTGTCAAGTGCATGCTCATTTACTCTTATTATATCGAAATTATCGTGTGGAGGAATATACTTATGACATTGCCTCGACATTGGCTTCATCTTTTGTATTTTTGACGACAAGACATACTTGGAACTTGAATTTACTTACTATTCCGGAGCATGAGATGTTTGAAATGTTGATGATACAACGTAGAAAATTAATTGTCTGGACAAGATTGCAAGATCACTATAATTTATGTCGTTTGTTGGAGTCTTGTGTTAGAGTATCAGCTGGAACAGGATGTCGTGATCCATCGAAGAGTGGTCTTCATGTATTAAATGTGTCTCAATGGGCCTATGTGCGTGGAATTGAGTCATCTGGTAGATTTACCGTCTCATCGAGTTTTCAATTGATTATATCATCTGGCTACTCCCAAGATGAAAGCTCTACACCAAATAGTAGTATCCCGGAATTAGATCCTGCTTTAGAAACTGGCATTTCTATCGATTTACAAACTGCGCAATTAACATTAAAGTCGTCGCATATGCAAGCTCTAGACACAGCAATTGCAGCAGATCTCGACGTACAACTTATATTTGGATCCAAATCGATGCAGGCGAGCACAATTGAATCAACAGAACATAGAAGTTGGGTTCATTTGGTTGGACGAGGATATGATATCCAGTATTGGAGAACTCCAGATCAAAGAACTTGTTCTGTTGAGTATGATAGAGATTATGGACCTGGAGTAGTTGAACCATCTGAAGAATGGATTGTTCCTATTTTGGAACCTGTACGTTTAACTTATTTAGTGGAACCTCCATTCACACTTCAAATTTGTATGCCTGAAAAGCCACTTCCTCCAGACGCTGAAGTCGCTGTTTTGGTTGGTATTCATCCTAAGCAAGGTGGTACATGGAAAGAGATTTTTGTTTTTAAATCTTTGCGCATGGTCCAAGTGTATCAAGTTATATCTCATGGTAGAAGATTTTATAGGAGCTTAGAGTATTGTAGTGATACTAGATATTCGTTACGAAGTATGCAGCCAAGTTTGGACGATAGACAGTCATTATGGCCAGTTTGGGAAAGACATGGTGCAGGCCATCCCTATCAAGATTCGTGGAAAAATCCACTTTCATGTGTAATATCAAGAGGATTAGAACACGAGAAGAATTTATCCGGTTGCACGGAAACATTTATTCCAGAACGATTATTGTATGGCATTATACCAGCTGCACTACTTGAAACGTATACATTTTGGCAGGATGAAGATGATAACTTGCGTGGTTATCCAAACGACAGTCATAATATGTATATGATAATTTGCGTATTAAATGAAGTGCCCAGAATGAAATGTACTTTACTCGAAGGAGTGTGTGCTTCTATAATGAGAGTTGTAAAAGAAAAAGAAGAAGTTGTGCACAAACGACGGGTTGCGTTCTTACAGTTTATTGAAACTAATAAAAAGTTTATAAATTTCCTACCTGATGAATCAGGCAATCAGGATAAAACCAATGCAGAGAACAGTAGTCCTTTGAAAAATAGAATCTTGATGAGAAGGATCGAAAAACTGGTGCGCAAATGTGATGACAATATTACTATTGAGAGTATAATAGATATTTCACAAGCACTGTTAAGTGATGCTGTTATTGACATAATGGATTTATTAACTCAGTTAGAAGATTTAGTAAAGGTAAGCGCTGATGTTGATAACGACTCTATCGAACAATCTATTGATCAGGTTGATCTAACTTTGATTCAAGTATCATTCAACAACGTTAATAACTCGAAATATGGCAGTGTTTTAAATACTTTATCTCGACTTGAGAATGCATCGCATATTTTATGTTGGTCTCGATCAGCTTCAATTACGAGTAAGAAAAATAGCGAGCCTAATCTTGATCTTGTTGAGCTTCCGAGATTGAATATGAGTTTTCAAGAAAAGGTAGATGAAAATGGAGTAATGCGACTTTACTCCTTGGATCACGTGAATTTATTTGTGACAAATCAGCGATCTAACTTGACTACAAAACTGATGCGCGGAATACCGCATTCGTTGTTGCTTTCAACAACAAATGGGGAGCTACACTTATTGGTCCCTGTGCTGCACCCTGTTAGACCAATGATAATGTCGAATCCATTCTCGACTGAACTCGTTATGAATAGACTGTTAAATCCCGATTGGTATAGCGCGCTCGAAGCAAAATATCATCTCTACTCAATTCATGTGTCGCTATCATTTTTATTTTCACCAACATTGGCATCTTCACTTTACCTATTGCTGTTACGTTTGTTACATAGATCATATGACGAAGCATTTAGACTTGCTAATACAATTGGAACTGATGTTGCCTTTTCCGAAGAAGAAAACGTAATATTTTCTGCTTTTGGGCAATGTAATAATGATTTTCACCCAGATGCACATGCCGTCCGATTAAAAATATGGTCCGTGATGTTAGATGCTCCATCCATGAGCTTATTTTTTAATCCAACTCGGATTTTTAGTCGTTATATTACTACATTGTCCCATATAAGTGCAGTATGTAGAATTGAAATGGACGATGAACTTCGACTTGTTGAGGGT
>JACCDO010849689.1_pt1 | contig 15651 bp, 9 predicted proteins | sample 7446101 | NCBI WGS metagenome assembly JACCDO01 (sample SAMN15323440, study PRJNA562643) | freshwater metagenome | isolation source: river surface water | place: USA:Blue River Watershed | collected 2017-08-16
AATTCAAGTAAAAAATATTTCATCTGGCAAAATCTTTAGTGGACTACTAAAAATGCCAAACAGCATAAATATAGCGGAAAGACTTTCGCTTATTGATGGGGTAGAAGTCCTAAATATAAATGCACCAATAGCTCCAGAACAGTATACATCTATAGAAACGCCTAACACGCCGATGATAGTAAAGACTGACCAAGAGTACTTAATAAACAATAACTATATAAAAGTTCCTGTAAAAAGTGTAGTAGCAGACCTATCAAAGGATTTAGACACATTTGGAGAAGTTGCTCTAACTTTTTTATCATCTAGAGGAGTCGATAATCTAGAGGTAGTTGTGCGTGCTGGTGATGCGCCTTTTACAACAAGGAATATTTCCTACGAAAATAAAACAGTAACACTAGTAAATAGTAATGAAGAAAACAGCTACCTAGGGTTTTTCATAAAAAACTTATCGATTGACCCACTAAGATATAGCCTATTCTATACAACAACAGAGCTCGCAAAAATATTGGGAGGAAAACCATCAATTATAATCCTTACCCCAAATATGACGTTTAATGGGAATCGTACATTAGAATCTTTACCTTTAGGAACCTTAGCTTTAGTTTTTGATAGAGATTTAATAGTCGTTCATGATAGGCAAGTCGTTATAAGTACTATGCCACCAAATACCTTAATTGGTAGGTCGTTTAATTTAACAAAACAGTCTGTACTAATCCCGACAAAATCTCAAAATGTAAACGATATATTTGGAAATAAAAATGTAAAGTATAAAATACTAAACTTACCCGTTTCATTTATACAAGCTGGAGATTTTTTATCAGATATAGAGATTACAAACGTAAATAAAACCGAAGCGACATTGAGTGAGCCGGTATCCGCAGGCCCAAAAACTGTTACTCTAGGAACATACAAAAGATGGAAGCAACTATGCAAGGATGTTTTAGGAATTTCTTATACGCATAAGACGTTAGATGACTATAATAATATGAATCCCAATGTGCTACGTACTGAGATAAATCGTTTAGCGATTGTTTCCAACAGCCTTACAGCTTTATTTAAGACTTACTCATTTGGAAGACTTCAGTCGTTTGTTATAAAAGGATTAAACGCATTATCAGACGCACATAGAGCTAATAACTACGATATTGCACTAGATAATTTATTTAGCGGGAATCTTGTAGGATACACAAATCTAACGGATGATGACTGTAATAGTAATAAGTATCTTATTAATGTGATCAAAAAAACTATATATGACTTGGTGACAACATGACACAAAACGAAAAAGACCAAATACTAGCAAAACTGAATAGGCAGCTAAAATATATTACTAATGAAACTAGAACCCCCAACTTTGACCAAACAATAGAGTCAATCAGTAATTCCTACAATAATAATAATCTTAAAAAGAAACGAGAGTTAGAAGAACTGTTAGGAACGATTGATAGAATACTAAAGGATCAGCAATAATGGATATACGTGTAATTCAGCTTACTGATGTACTACCCATAACTAAAATAGAGAGTACATCTCTTGAAACACCATCACTAAAGTTAACAGGTAGTGGGTTTTTAACGGCTATGAGCGTTATAATAAATAATGTAAAGAGCCCAGACTTTGCAATTTTATCAGATACTGTGATTATCTGCGAGGTTCCAAAACTAAACAATAAGATAACTAATATTGTGGTTCAGGGTAGAAATGCTCTAAATACTAAACGAGACGCTATATTAAACATTGGTCTATCGGATTCCATAGGAATTACTGGCGGCTTATCAAAATTGGTGCAATCATTTGTAAAAATTTTATTAACGCGCAAGGGCACATCTATATATAATCCTGAAATGGGGACACGCTTTAGAGATTTAATGGGTATAAATATAAATGACACCGAAGTTTTAGAACCCTTAATTACTCAAACTATAAATGATGCGGAGAGGTATATAGTAGATACACAAAGCTCAAAGCTTCCACCTGACGAGCGTCTTTTAAAAGTAGAAATCACTAATATAGCATATTCACTAAAAGAACAAAGTGTATCTGTTTCAGTTATGATATATAATGCTAACAATCAAGCTGTTGGAACAAACATAGAGGTGTAATTATGATAGATATTAAAGGATTGGTAGAGGCAAGATTAAGAGCATATGATCCTCTTATTGACTTATCAGAAAACGGATTTGCACAAGAAATCATTATTAAACCAATTGTGAAAGCTTTTGGCTCAGATCCAATGGCAACCGATATTAGAACTTTTTTAATAACAAAATTTAACGAACTTTACCCCGATACTACACTATCTAATGGAGATGCGGTATCGGACATACTAATAAGTGTTAGCCAGCTATTTTTTGAAGCTTATAGGCTAGAATTACAAACTGTTAAAAACTCATTAAGTATAGATTTTTTAAATCAAATGTCCGAGGGAGATGCAGACGCCTTAGCTGCAAATTGGCTCGTTACAAGAAGGCTTGGTACAAAGGCTAGTGGCACCGTAAGAGTAGTAGTAAATCGTTTGGCAACGATTTCAATAGATGCAACTAATCTAGTTAGATCTATATCTGGCGTTATTTTTGCTCCAAGTAACATTGAAACAATTGATACATCTTTATTGTTGACAAATAGATTAGCTAACGGCAATTACTATTTTGACTTAAATGTAACAGCAGTATTAGACGGTGTAGAGGGAAATATACCAGTCGGATCTATTGCATCTATAGCAAACATAAATGGGCTTGTTAGTATAAGTAACTTAGTCGCATTCTCTGGGGGAAGCGACTCAGAGGATAATCAGGCATTGTTGCGTGATAGACTACCTAGATCCGCTACTGAACGATCTTTAGTTACTAAGCGAGGTATCGTTGCAAGAATAGAAAATTATACTAAGAGCGTAAATTCAGTTGAGGTCGTAGGATTTGGGGATATAGAAATGACGCGTGATGCCGTAGATTTTCAAGATAGAGGACCTTTTAAAGCTTTTGGGGTTGGGTACACTATAGGTAAACTTATGTTTTTGACTGTAGATAATGTAAAGGTAACACTAAATGAAAATGATGTTATCAGAAGTACAGATGGTACTAAATTTTTGATCGTAAAAGTAGTGGGTGAGCAGAATAGTGCCGTTCTTATGGATACGGGTAAAAGTTTTATTATTTATACTGACGTGGACTCAGGTATTGGTGGTAAAGCTCTTTTGTTAAACATAGAGAGCGCTCCTACTATAAAAATAGGTCATGAAATTTTTGAAGATGAAGTACATTTAGGCGGTAAGTCGGATGTGTACATAGAACCCGCGTCTTTTACGGATATCAGTACAGTATTCTCCGAGACAGAATTTACTCCGATTATAAGTGGTTTCGGCTTTGAGATAGTGGGTAATAAAATTGTAATTAATGAACCTTTAATCATCGACAAAGGGGCTTTTATCCAAACAGATGACGGCGTATTTAGAATTTTACATTCAGTAGTTGCACAGAATAAGACAAGCATATTTATTGGACAAGAGCTAGACAACGGCATTTTTGTGTCGTTTTGGAGAATATTTGGTAAGTTAAGTATTAACATATCTAATAAGGAAACTACTATACTTGGTATAAATAGCGGTATTATAGGAACTATTACAGAGGCTGGTATAGTGCTTTTAAACCAAGATATCCCTGTGCTTGTTAATATTGGAGACATAATTGTTCTCCCAAATTCACTAAGATTTAGAATTATTGCCATATATAGTGACAGGATGGAGGTAGAGCAAAGACCCCTACAACTAATCTTAAACCAGCCTATAAAATTTATAAGAGTTAGCACGACTAGTATTCTACCAGCGTCTGATATATTTGGATTAACCGTATCCAACAAAGCTGTTGGTAGTAATCGTTGTTTGGGCTTAGAGCCTATAAATGTTTATGGTGCTAAAACTCTTTCTAGAGGAATTGGCTTTGTTAGCAGGTGCCTTCTAGATATGTTTATCTCCCCAGATAGAAGTTCTAAAGCCCAATTACCCTTGATCGAATTCTCTAAATCTAGTTTTAAAATTCGTCATTTAAGACGAGATAAAATACAAGTTGCGCCAGAGTATAATGTTGACTCTCGTTTTGATATTGGAGAATATGGCGGTGGATACGGTTATTTAGATGAGGATATGTCAGTAGCGATATTTGTTGGAGGTAAGTCTTCTTTAGAGTTTTGGAACGATGATGAAGCTCTATTTAACGCACAAGTATTTAACAGAATGTTTTACCTAGAAGTACCATTATTTAACGATATGCTTGTGGAGGGTGCAAACAACGTATTTATTGCGTTAGGGGATGGAGTTACAGACTATGAATTCCCAATATTTAATTTCTTACGCGGTAATATTCTAAGAATTGATGATGGTCTTAACAAGGGTAACTACATAATTGACAAAGTTCTTAACATAAGGCTTCCGAATAATTTTGAAAATTTAAGACCAATAGATGATCGTTGGAGAAAGCCCATTCTAGTTTCGGGAAATATACAAATTAATGAGAATGGCTTTGGAAACGAGCAATACTCTGTTTATACGATTACGTATAATTTAAACTCTAGTCAAGCATCCGACTCTTTGTTTAGAAATATTTCTATTGTCAAAATAAAAGGAAGATTCCCCGTCAATCCATTTGACATACTAAATTCGCAGATTGATCCCTCAGTAATTGTAAGAAACATTAATAGAAATGAGTTATTTCCAGGAAATCAAGCTGCACAGGATCCAGGTTTAAATCTATTCGATTTTAGTAGGATCAGTGATATTTTTATAAATCAGATAAAGTCCACAACAATCAAAACAATCCTAGACGCGGACGCTACTCGTAAGGTTTTTGAGCTAATAAATGCAAAATTTAGAGGAGTTCTTGGAGGCTTAAACGAGTTAACACAGTTTGATGAAGCCTTTTTAGAAAAACTTTATAAAGTTCAGTATACTTATGGGTCACCCGCTAAAGGAGAAGCCAATATATTTTTAGAGGATAATGTAGTAACGAGGCTTCGCCCTGTACCTACGCAAAAATATTTAATATCAGATATCAATAACGGTGTTCGCAATAGAGTCGACAAAAAATTACCCGCGGTAAAGATATTAAAAGATGTACGTAGTTGGTTTTACGCAGAAAAAAATGATCTTACACTTGTTTTAGCAGATGAGGCTTCTTTTAGCGTAATAGGAAGTGGGTCATTTGATAACAAAAAGACATGGAAACGTGGATTAAATGTGGAAAGAGTGTTTGCGCCTCTCTTAAATTTTTCACTAGTAGAGGGTAGATCAGACATTCAAGCGGATATTGTAAAATTTGATAATGCGCTTGAAATTATATCAGATTATAATGAAGCGTCTGTTAGCGTATGTAAGGAAATTTTTGTACAAAAACGTTTTGTAAGATCTGTTGATCAAGTGTTCTTGCCATATATACCAATCCATGTACCAAATCAAGCATTTAGGAATGCGTTGGTACAAGCTCAGGACATATTCTCGGCAAATGACGTGACAAACACTCAAGAGTTTTTAAACTGTGCTAATCGTTTGAATGGGGATGGCGTGATAGCGTTAGATCTTGTTAATTATTATTTAGCTTTGGGCACATATATATTCCTAAAAATTGACCAAGCTACCTATGAACAAGATCCCGAATCTATAAAAAACTTACCACTAACGGTACAAGCAATTTTTCAAAACACCGCATTTTTACCAGGAAACAATTATGATGAACGTAATAATTTCTGGAAAGATTCTACAGACGTTCAAGCAAGCGATCTCATGTTTTATGGTTACTTAGATGATGATACTGAAATAACAGGTATAACTTTAGCGGAAGTATCAAAATTCTCCAACGAGCTTAGATTAGTAAGTCCTATAGCTAACCCCTCTACTACATACTCGTTTAGCGACATTATATTAAGTGCTGATATATATGTAGAACAAAATGGAGAGCTACTCGATATATATAACGCAGATGGTTATGATCAACAAACGGGTACTATAAAACTAACAAAGCCTATGGCATTTACTACCCCAAGAATCTACAATGTTGGTAGAATATTCTATACAGTAGATAATGAGCTAGTTTTATATGGTTTTCAAGGGATTCAGTTTGGGGAAGACAATGTGTTCACCTACGTTGGAAATCTTAGATCACAAGGAAATGAAAGCGGTCTTTTACTAGACGTAACTAGATCATTTTTGACAGATAATGACGTAGGGAGATTTATCACAATATTTAACTATGTACAGTCTCCTGAGTATACAGGTGTAAATGGCCCTGATGCGTTTGTACCAATACGTCAGCATATCGGGTGCTACAAAATTTTAGGTGTAAACTCTGTTGTAAGACGTAGCCAATTCACTGGTAAAGATGTAGTTGTTTCTCAAAAATTAGTAATTGCGGATTTTCCCAACTTACTTAGTTTTAAGGGCTTTAATCGTTTACAAGCTGATGATACGGAACCCTTAGCTTTATCGTTTGTGATTACAGACGCACCAGAGGTAACTCCTACCGTAAATGATGATGGAACTACAAGTATTACTACCCTCTTACCTGTTCAAATATACGCTAGAAGTGCAACAAACTTTGATATTATAGCGAGCGCTTTAGACAACAAGTCTGTTGGTGTTAAAATTATTGCTGATAATAGTATACCATCCATTGATAAGGTGGAGCCGTTTCTGTTTGTTAATAATATGAATAATCTAAACATGTCTTTTAACAAGAACAATCCGTTTATTTTTTCAACACGTTCATTCCTAACATTAGATACATATGAAATGGTTGGGGGTATGTATGCAGCTAAGATTAAATTCCAATCACTTGGTCTTGATAGCGTGTATAATCTTATCCAAGGTGAAGGGTTTGATACCTATAATGAGGAAATTGATGGCTATAGAGTAATCAGTAAAGATTTAGAAGTTGCAAGAACTACAAAAGAAAATTTATATCTTGAAATACCCCCAAGAGTGTTTGATGTATCACCGTTATCTAGCGACATTACTATCAAATCCGCCACTAATTTTGCAATTAGTGTTGTAGAATCTATTTTTGCGTCTGATGAGAGAGTTATATGCTCTGATACATTAGTAAAAGAAAAAGTTAGATCTTACTTAGGTGCAGATATACGTTATGTAGGAAATGTACTAGAAAAGACAGTCGTGGACGCTATTATTAAAGTATTTAATAACGCACTACTTTCAAATACCCCAATATCTATTTCATCCTTGGTTCAGTATTTACATAGACTAGGCGTGTCACGTGTTATTATGCCTATACGCTTATATCATATAGTTGTGGACTTAGATAGAAGAGTATATTATAGACCAATCAAGGATGTTTTACACCCAAACACAGATCTAGATATTCTTGCAACTGCACGCTTACTAATGACCTTAGTCCCATCTTACAACCAAACAATACATGGCGCTAAGATAGTAGCAACAAGAGTTTTGGATACAACACTTATAGGATAATCATGTCAAGAACACATAATGGCGGATTTGTATCCGTTGAAAACTATTGGAATATAGGCGCTCCAGAGCGTGGTCAAGATGGGGACACCGCAAGACTTGCTGCAAAAAAATACAACGATCATAGGCATAGCGCTATTTTAATTAATAACGCGCAGTCTATGATTGCTTGGATCGAGGAGAAACAATTAGCGTCTATCCACCCAAATAATCCTGATAACCAAGGCGGAATTGTAGACGATAATCTAAATGAATCTATTAGACGACCAGGCGATCTAGCGATATATGATGGTGTTCTTTGGATGTCTGACGGTAATAATGTAGTCGCTTTAGGCAGTCCTGGTGTATTCTTAAATGCAAATGGGCAAATCGTTAGAAGAAGCTTTGTAACAGAATACCCGTTTGCAACCTATGGCCAATTTTCTTCACCTACAGCACCTGATCTAGAAAATAAACCAAGACAGTATGTCGGCTCTGTTGTCATTAACTACGCTGATTACGCCCTAAACCCAGATGGTACCACGTCAGAGGTTGAGATTGTAGCAGGTATCCGTTCTACACTTTTAGATCAGACAATTTTAGACATTGGAAATATAAATCCCGATATTGCTCTTTTGCTTACTGAAGGTGAAGGCCTCGCTTTACGTGCAACCTTTAAGATTGAGCGTTTTACACTTATACCAGATCCACAAATTCAAGGCGAAGGGCGCTTTTTGATTAATATTGACGAGAATATTGAGATACCGCTTACAGCTTATTCCGACAATGGTTATAGACTGTCAAAGCAAAGCTTACCACTTGCGGGAAGCAATACATATATGTATAATTTATATGTAATAAAACCTACGGCGGATGATTTATTAGCAGATCTAGTAGCAACACCAGAGTTGCTTGCAGACTTAAACGAAATTGGGATGCAAGAGATACTTTCCAACATATTAGATGACGCAACAATAGAAATTACAAAAGCGTCAGTGAAAATAAGGAACTTAGCATGACCTTTCTTGTAAAAGATTTTGCACCTGCTCTACAACGTTGGGTATCCTGGGTAGCGCAATCAATACCTACCGCTTATGATGAATACCCACATGGTAATACACAAGGGTACCCAACACTTCTACAACTAAGCAATAAGCTAGTAGTCGTTAAGGAAATCATAGAGGGTGGTGGTGGAGTTCAACCACCTCCCGTGGGTATTGTTCCTCGTACATCCCTATGGGATTTAGTTGGCAATGATCTAATTCCAACGATGATAGTTGATGGGGCTACAGGCTTGTGGGCTATACGCGTTTTGGATAATACTACAGACAATGTTGTTACGCCATTTGTAGATATAGACGGTATAGTGCATGTAGAGGATATTGTATTACCAAATGCTACAGATGTATTCGATCCAGACGCAAATGGTAATGCAATTGCCAACCCAAGCAACGATCCAATAGACAAAGATATGATGGCAATGACTGACGCAGATGGTAATATATTCTTTGCTAGTGAACAAAATGCTATTGATAACGACTTATATCGTGATATAATCACAAGTGATAAATTAAGCATAAAGAACATAATTGAGATCATACCAGGATCAAGTACAATGCCTGACAAGTATTGGACAAGAAATGGTAATGATCTAGTAGTGAGATTATAATGGCAACAATAGTACCATCTAATTCAAATTTAGACGCATTAGGAACTCCCGCAAAACCATGGGCAAATGTCGCGACTAAAACTCTTAGGCTACCAAGCCAAGCAAACGTCCTTGACACAACAGAGAAGTTGTATTCGTCAAATGGACAGCTTTATTTTGACGGAAGTCCGCTGTTGACAGAGGCGCAAATTTTAGGTACAACGGAATGGATCTCAGAGGAAGTTGTAGTAGCGAATACTATAGCTGCTGACGGCCATGACATTATTTTAGATAACCCAATTAAACAAGTGAACAATAATTACCAAGTAAGAGTGCTCTTGAATGGGCTTGAACTAGCTGAGAACGAGTTTGAAATCGACCCCGATGACGATAAAACTATAACATTAAACTTACCAGAGCAAGTTTACCCCATAGCAGTTGGGGAAACGTTTAAAATCTGGTACGTAAAAGCTTAAGGAGAAGCCCATGAGTGCATTACTTAATGGTAAACAAATTAAAACAGGCACTATGCCTATTGCCGCAATTAAAGGTGCTGATTTAGCCACCGTAACTGACGACATTACAGAACAAAACGCTGGTAAACTTGTTACCGTAGCGGCGTTAAGTAGTTATGTTGCAGATCAAGTAGCTACCGTTAATACTGTGGCCGAGTTAACAGACGTGCAAATAATTGGGGAAGGTCCTTCATTTGGTGAAGCCTTAATTTGGACAGATGTTGAAGGCGGGCCTAGCTGGGTAAATACAAACTTAGATACTGTCTATGTTACCCAAACAGAATTAACCGACGCTTTAGCCACCGTTGATGTTACACAACCCGTTGTCGCTGCTAGCACTACTAACTTTGCTATTGGTGAAAATGGTGCGGATAAATATATCTTGGCTAATGGAACATTTGATGGTGTTAGCCTTGGTGTTGGTGGGTTAAATGGACAAAGAGTTCTTCTTGCTGGACAGACAACAGCATCTGAAAACGGTATTTACGTTATGAACTCCGTAACCAGTATTGATATTGATGGTGTGCCAACAGCTATTAGAGTTATTGCTCGTGCAACAGATGCAGACGATGGCTCTGAATTACCAGCGGGTAAAACTGTTATTGTTATGGGCGTTACAGGAGAAACTTCATCTCAAGAAAATTACCTCAAAACATTTGTACTTACAGCAGCAGTTGAAGAAGTTGGTACCGATGCTCAAGCTTGGGCAAAGCCTCGTGATATTGACTTGCCAAATATGACAGTAATTACATCTACTGATATAAGAATCGGCGATAAATTACTTGTATGGGATGCAAGCGCAAGCGTAAATAAGGCCACTACCGTACAAAATATATTCGAATCAGTAGTAGATACAACTGAAGGCTCTTGGGGTTTACAAAGCGATCCTGGTGTTAACCAACGACTTGTTTATCGTGTTAGACGAAATGAAACAGAAATTAGCGGTATTGACATTACAGATTATGTCGACCACACTAATACTAATTTTGCAGCGGGCACAGATATTGGGTCTTTGGTAGGCTTTAATACAGGTATTAGTGTCCAATACCAAGGCGAAGGTATTATTATGACATCCGTTCAAGTATTTGTTAACGGTATTTTAGCCACCGAATCAGAATATGATGGTGAAAATGCGTCATCAGTTCTTGTAGGTGATTACTTCTGGGCAACAAGTATTAATGGAACTAATGCTAATCCTAACGATAATGCATTTAACTATGAAACACAAGAAGTAGATGGAGTTACCACTAACACCTCTACACAAGTTACTAACGCATTTGCAGCCGGTATTATACCCAAGGTTGCAGGCAATTGGGATTCTGCGTCCTTAACCAATAACGAAGTCTTATATTGGAATGGTAGTAAATACCCATTGAGCGACGAAGACGTAATCACTATTGTTTATATGAAGCAATAAAACGGAGTTAACATGGCAACCATATCTGGTAAACAACTTAAAGACGCCAGCATAAACCTTGACAAGCTATCAGGCTACGATTCAGGCACAAACAAGCTATCACTTAATGCTGATTCGGTGTCTATTAAAGATACACTAGATGTAGGTAGCCCTGTCGTAGTTCTTGGTCGTGGCACGATGGATAATCCCCAATCTTTTTTTCCAAATGATCAAGACGGTGGCGTGCTTGTTTACTCCTCTTTGTCTATGCCCGGCAATAAAAGATATAATGGTGTAGTGTGGGATGCTAGTGCAAGTAAATGGATATTTGTAAGTAATGCTACATTTTCAAGCGATGTTATCAACACATCAAGTGATTCCATATACGCGCCTATTAAAGTATCAGAGATATCCTCGGGTAATATAGTGGGCACGTCTACGGAGTTTGTGTCTAAGTCTATCACAGGATATGCAAGTATTGGTGCTGATACCGGAACAATATTCCCAACAATTGGAAACGTAGATAGAGCCTCTGTGTCCGCTAGAGTTTTAGACTATAAGTTTGCGCGTGAGTCATTTCCCAACCCCGCCCCAATTGCATCTGGGAGTGCTATTGCATACACTACAATTGGAAATCAAAATATTGGAAACACTACATTTTTTGCGTATAGTGATTTATACGTTGAGCTGCCAAATGCATTTGATCCTCTAACATTTGCGGATGGTAAACCAAATATCCCTATAGTCGGTACTGAGTTTATTTTTAAAACCTTTGGGTCAAATACGTCTATATATATAAAAGTGGCCAACTATGTTGACTCTGAGAATAATATATTCGAGCACTATATTGACCAGCAGGGTGGTCAGGCGGGAATTCACATCACCGGCGATAATCCTTGTGTTACTGTTAGGTGTGTGGGATCAAACAGTATAAATGGTGTTATTAAGTTCAGATGGGTTACAATGCACTACACAGGATCTTACCACACAAATTAAAAGCGAAGTTTAATTTTAATTTCTATTATAAATGACTTTATTCATGTCTCTATATATACTATAAACTAGCACAATGTATTCATAAACATTTTAGGAGTAGACATGGCAAACAATATTGTTAACGTATGCCCAGCGGGCGATAATGATGGATCAAAGATAGGTAAGGCGGATAAAAGATGGTCTGAAGCTAATGTAAGGGCGGTTGCTACTACTGAGATTACGTTTGAAGCGTCCAATCCCGCCAATACAGCCGGAAAGCTTTACTTTAAAAATAACAAGCTCTATTTTAATGGAATACAGCTTGGTGCGGGTGGTGCAGGCGGAGGATTAGATGAAGATCAAGTCCGAGACATAGCACAACAAGAAATAGACGCAGCTAAGGCAGGGATTAAGGCTGATATTATTGCTGAGCTAGACGTCCCAACACAAATTGCGGATGCCGTGGGAACTGCTATTACAAATCTTACAAACGATTTACCAGACATTGTTGTTTTACTTGTACAAGAGAACAATGAGATTAGAACAGAAATAACAGCGCTAATTCAAGATGTTATTGCAAACTCGGATATCGTACAAAATGCAGTAGAAGCAGCATTAGCGGGGGACGCATTACAAAATGCAGTAGACACCGCTGTTGCGGATTTACTAGCAAGTGAAGAATTAGCTAGCGTTATAAACAATGCTATTAATACATTTGCGGATAGTGAAGAATTAGCCAGCGTTATAAACAATGCTATTCTATCTAATGCTAAAACCGTAGACTCCTCGTTACTAGTAAGAAGTCAGGCACTTCAAGATAAGTCTATTATGAGGGAGCAACCAGCACTATTTAAAGATCAAATAGACAACCTTTGGCGTAAAATAACACTACCCGAAACCCCAATAAGAACTATAGTAGAGTTTCTTACTAGATATCCCAACAATAATGATTCAGAGGTAAATTCACTTTTTGATCAAGTCCTTGCCAATGCTTTAAAAGCCTATCTACAGAATAACAATAATCTTTTACGAAATGGGTGGGATGTACGCTTAAAACTTATTGTAGGTCCTAGATTAGCTTATATCCCAGGGGCAGATTTACTAGCTACAATTAATTCAATAATAAGCCCTAAAGAGCTTCTTGTTCAAGAAGTGCTATTAAACCCATTCTTATTTGACTTTGTAAAAAGTGATGATGTATCGCATGTGCAAAATGTACAAGTTAACCCCATATTAAATGTTAACGGCGTTAGAGTAAAAAAGTTTGCGGACTACCCCCAAAATGGTGTTTTTGTTGGTTTTGAAAATACTCCTGTTATAGAAGATCCTTTACATGATGGCGAAGTATGGCTTTATAGACTAGCAACTTCTGATGACGATCCAAGTACTATAGTTAATCCAATACCTGCTTGGCAGTTATATGATGAAATCTTTGGGAATAACTGTAGTATAATTACTAGTATGTTAGATCCAAGTGGAAACTCCGTTGGAAATCATGAAGAACAATGGTGGCAGGATACTCATAAAATATACTCGCTGCACTTGGCGGAACTAAATGCAAGAAAAGCACTGTATGGTAATACTTTAACTGTAGTCTATAATAGGATTAATTCGGATTTCTTAGATTTTGAGATTAGGGCTATGTCAAACCCTAATTATACCAATAACGCTGAGTTGGCGACTATACTAACGGTAACAGATTCTAAAACTACCCGTGCTGGTGTTTTAAAGTATGCCGTAAACCTTAGTGTTGTCCGTAATAACATGAGCTCTCCTATTGTATTAAAGAATGTAGACGTTAACGCTGCGTATAATTTAAATAATGAAAGACCTAATGTAGGTACTACAGTTGACAAGGATGGAAAGACTGTTGGTAAAAACATTATTTTACCTATTGCCGGTCAACCTAGATCACATTCCCTCCTGGGTGAAATACTAGATGGGACTTCAAATATTTCAAAATCTAGGTTAAGTTTTGGAATAGAAGATTTTGATATTAGCGGGGGATCTCTTGGTTTATACTTATCAAAAATAGTTACAGAATCGTCTGGAGATCTTAGTGATGATTATCAACAACTTAGTGCAATTCACAAGCTGCTTTTGAACGTTACCATACAGGCCGTATGTAAGTTTAATTCTCAAATTAGCATAAACGTAAAGGATAAAGCGTCTGTAAATGTGCTTGGTAGCTTAGGAGTACTAAATGAAATAGCTTTGGCCGAATTATCGGAGCAAATTACAGAGGATGTCGGATTTTGGGCCAAATCGGTGTCTGTAAGAAACCTAATACCACAAAACTCGATTATAGTTCAAAGTGATAACGAGGCATTACAGCTCAATAAATATATAAACAGAAGATCCAACAGTCTAAGATCTGATTCTATGTTTAAAGGTGTTCACCAACAGTCTATAAATGATTTGTTTATGCCTGTAAGACTGATGTCCCTACCTGGCGTAATACCTGTACAACAAAAGGCTCAAGTATATGCAACCAATCAAGAGCTTATTTATATAAAAACAGACGGACTTAAGACTACATACTATTATTACGCAACTTGCGATGTACTACCTTTTGTAGGGGCAAGCCCAGAAGCGATAAGTGGGGAACCATATTTTTCATACGCAAACTATAGTATGACACTACCGCAGTCTTTAAAAGCAGTAAATCTACAATCATTTGTTCGTAATGCTCTATTTAACGAATTCCCACAAACAGCTGAAGAAGCTTTGAGAGCAGATCTTGCGGATCCAACAGTAGCAAGTCCACTTAGTATACAGCACAAAGAACTAGTGGAGGAAGGAGATCTAGAGGCACGTTACTATTCGTTTACATTTGCTAAGTCATATGCAGGTATGTTTTCAAGCGTAAATTATCTACAGTCGTCTTATAGTACGTTCCTAATAACAGACGAGGTGGTTCCACAAGCTAATGTAAATCATGAAATAATAATTCCACTACTTTATGGTAAAAACTTTTTTAATGGGGCCAAAATAACAGTAGTGAATGCGGCTTTAGTAAGAGTTACCGTTACATTTCAAGTATTCTACCCATCCAATATATTTTCTGATAATGCATCTGAGAGTGATATGTTCTCACCTGATACATATTGGGTAAAAACTTTTGTACAAGATGCTAAATATTTATACACACAAAAGCAATCTGGAGCGTTATTTGTAGCTAAAAATGCTGTTATGAAAGTTAACAGTGGTAGAAGAAAAACGTTTATATGTGCAGCCGAATCACCCGCGGACATCGTTACTAACTATACCTATTCTCCCCCTTATAACCAAATTCCCATTATACCAATGCTTGGTTATACAATAGATTCCTCTTTACTTGGAAACGACGACTAAAATGGCAATTATAGGCGACTCATGTCTTAAAATTGGCGATGAAAAATGGTTTATTGGTAGCAATGATGGTGTAAAACCAGAGTTTGAATTTCCGAGCGAGTTACTTCAAGGTATGCTTAACGGATACGTCAGTATTACACCAAATGTGTACTCTGATGAGTATGATACCTTACAGTACGAATGGCAGGTGGAACTTAAACCACATGATAGCATGGTTGACGTAAATGGCATTATATACAAAAACAACGGACAAACAGCCTTGTTGTTTTTAGATAAAATAGGCTTGTATAAGTTAAAGCTGATTGTTAACGGTGCT
>JACCDO011116532.1_pt1 | contig 15648 bp, 30 predicted proteins | sample 7446101 | NCBI WGS metagenome assembly JACCDO01 (sample SAMN15323440, study PRJNA562643) | freshwater metagenome | isolation source: river surface water | place: USA:Blue River Watershed | collected 2017-08-16
GGTGGCGCATGGCAATTTCGCGCCAGAGCAACTGCTCAACCTGCGACCATGTTGGGGCGGTCGTGATGACGCGGCACGGTCCCTTGAGCATGAATTCCAGTACGACGGCGGCGGCGACGGCGGTTTTGCCTGAGCCGTGGCAGGAGCGGACGGCGGTGCGCTTGTTGTCTCGCACGGAGCGGATCACTTCCCACTGCTTCGACCATGGCTGCATGCCAAGCAGGTTCGGGTAGATCCAGTCCGGCTCTGTCAGGATCTTTGCGCGCAGGTCGAACTGATCCTGCGGCATATCGTTGACTAACCGTTTCTTACTTCCCCGAGATCCGCGTTTAGCGGACTCTTGCTTGTCGATTCTACGAGTCAGGCTGCTCGTCTCCGGGGTCGCGATCAGTTTCGAAATCTGGCATATCCGTTCGAAATATCGTATGCGTCATTCTTCGACCTCCACCTTCTCAGCCTCGATTTCCTTTACTTCGCGCTTGGGCAGGTCGTTCTCCGTAATACGGCCTAACTGGTTCCAGTCGAACGTAGCGGACTCGATTTTGATCGTGTTTGGCCGCTCTTTGGCGTAGCCGCCCGGGAACAAGCGTTCCAGCATGTGGGCGTGCATGCGCCAATCCCCATCGCCACGGTCCAGCACGTTGCCGACAAGGCCGGCCTGCAACGTTGCGCGACGCTTCTGGAACTCGATAGCGAAGTCGTCCTCTTCCTCAATACGACGCCGAAACGTCTCCTGTGGAATGCCATGGGCCTGAGCAATCGTCATGATCGCAATAGGCCGGTTCGCCATCTCCAAAATGCTCGCCTTGGCGTCACGATGAAAATACCGGTCTTCGGTCTCGTCTTTAGCCACGATTACCTCTGGTCCGCCAAGTCGCGACGATCCGTCCGCAACGCGAACTTGCCAGCCGACGGTGCTCGACGATGCTGAAATTTCACACTCACATCATCGCAGTGCACCTTCTCCGACTCTCCCGTCAGCGTCTGCACGATATGCACATCCCCACACCCGCGGTGATTACGCCGCGGCTGCTCGTACGCAAACACGTCAGCGAAGAACGAGGGCGGGTACCCATTGCGGTCCTTCCCGCGCCGGACACGCGCAGCATCCGTGAACTGTCGCGCCTCCTCCTCGTAATGATTGTACGTTCGCTTCGCCTTCTTCACCCTTTACTCCTCTACTACGACTGGGGGACAGGGATTTGAACCCCGATATGCGGGACCAAAACCCGCCGTCCTGCCATTAGACGACCCCCCAATGCCGGTAGAGGGAATCGAACCCCCACGCCCAAAGGCGGCAGATTTTGAGTCTGCTGCGTCTACCAATTCCGCCACACCGGCTCACGGCAGAACCATAACAACACACCCAACTACAACTATGTGTACAACACCTACATACCACTATGACACATGTGGACATACCACACTCACACAACGGAACCCTACCCTACAATGTCCGTACAACACCGCAATCGAGCCGCCTGCTCGACACGGCCACAGAAACCACACGTCTCGTCGAGGCACCAACGCACTAGCAACCAAGCAGTGCCATTGGACGACCAGACCATCGCCCCGGAAACGGCTAGGCCGGATCGTGCAGGGACAGCAAGCACGCTAAACGGACGCTGACTAGCCAAACGGCTAGGGAGGGGGACCAAGAGATACATCCCCGACTGGACGATGATGATTCTCCCTCATCACCACGACCGTGGCCTACACGATTTTTGTACCCACAAGAAAACTTGCCTGCGTAGGTGGGGCGACGTGCGCGTGCGGGTGGGGTTTGCGCTGCGCGCGGGCGGGCGAATCGGGCGCGCGTGGATCGGGCGCGTGGGGTTCGGGCACCCCCGCCCCCGGGACGCGCACCCGCGAACCGTGCCCGCGTGGGGTTCGGGCGCGCGAAGGCCCCCCGCGAACTCGCCGGGGTTGTAAGGATTGTGTAAGGATTGCCCACACTTGGCTGGGGGTGTGGTACTGTTCCAGCAGCGGCCGGGAAGGGTCGCACGACACGGAAGGATTCGGGCATGTTTAGTACGCAGCAGGAGCGGGTGAGTGCCGCATACAAGGCGGGCTACGCAATGGCGCGGCTCGTGGATGCGGGTCGCGGTGATTCCCCGGAGGCGATGCACTTCGCTCGCCGGTTCGGGTGCGCGGTCGACGGGCTTGCGGGCGAGGCCCTGAGCGAGGTCGGAGGCGCGTTCACGAACGGCTGCTACGCGGCGCGAGAGGAGGTGGCCGCGTGACCGGCGTCCACGCGTACGGTGGCGGGTACATGATCCGCGGCGCCCGCGGCAGGTTCACGGGCGTGGCGAAGGCGCCCGCGCCGGGCAAGTGCATGCGCCTGATCGACGGCGTGATGCGCGAGGTGACGATTACGCGGCTGCCCGACGCGCCGATTCCCGGCTGGTGCAAGGCGCGGCCTATCGGCAAGTCGCAGCACGGCAAGCGGCGCGGCGTGCGTCATGGCGAGCGCGATCACGCGGCATACCGCGCGTACGCCCTGAGCAGGTAGCGCGACCCGGGTGCGGCAGGCATCGACCGGGGTTCGATTCCCCGGCGCACCCTTCACAACGTAGGCGGACCGATGCGCGCCCGGAGGGCAGGAGGAAGGGAGGAGTGCGCCCAAAGCCGGGAGGGAAGATTTACGGAATGCTTACACGATTGATGCGGGATTGTGCCGTACGGTTTCGGACATGGATACCAACGAATGGCGGGTACGTCGCACCTGCGCCTACGACATGGGCTACGGCTACAGGAGCGGGCACCTGACGGACAACGCGTGCCGCGCCGCACTGGAGGCGCTCATGCGCGACACGCGGATTGCGGAAGGCGCACTCGCCCTGCGCGACATCGTGAACGCGTTCACGCGTGGCATGGCGCACGCCGACTCCGTCCGCATCACGCGAGACCTCTGCGGCCCCTAACAATCTTTACAAAACCATTACACACACCCTCCAAGCGGTGTGCAATACTGTGAATACGCCGGCAGGGAAGGCCGGCCCAACGGAAGGACACTCACATGCAGTACAGCGCCGACACCCTGCGCAACGTGGCCGCCACGCGTGCCGCCATCGACGCGCACTACCCCGTGCAGACCGCGGGCAGCCTGCTCACGACCACGAACCCCAAGGTCGCGAAGGGCGCGACCGAGCGCGGCTACCTGAGCGCAGTCCTGCACCTCGCCCCCGCCACCATGAGCGGCGCGAACCTGTGCCCGTGGGCCACGCCCGAGTGCACCGCCGGATGCCTGAACACGGCCGGACGCGGGGGCATCGGTCTCGACGCCGCCGGGTGGAACCCGATTCAGGCCAGCCGCATCCGCCGCACGTCCGACATGATCCTGCGCCCCGACGCGTTCGCCGAGCGCCTCATGCAGGAGATCACGGCCCACGCCCGCCGTGCCCGCAAGCACGGCCTGACGCCGGCCCTGCGCCTGAACGGCACCAGCGACACGCCGTGGCACCGCACGTTCCCCGAGATCGTCGCCCACGCTCAGGCGGAGGGCTGCACCCTGTACGACTACACCAAGCGGCCCAAGCCGGACGCCGCCGAGGCCGGCATCGACCTGACCTATTCCTACCCGGGCGGAGCGGGAGAGGCCGCGCGCCGCTACCTGACCGCCGGCCACCGCGTCGCGGTCGTGTTCGACACCCGCAAGGGGCAGCCGCTGCCCGCCGAATGGGTCGCACCGTGGGGCGACGCGTATCCCGTCATCGACGGCGACGCGCATGACCTGCGGTTCCTCGACCCCGCTGGCGCGATCGTGGGACTGCGCGCCAAGGGCCGCCTGTGCGGCGTCACCGGCACCCCGCACGGATTCGTGCAGGCCGGCTAGGTAATACACCCGAGACTAGGAGCGACACCCATGTACATCGTCAACATGATCGACGACACCGCACGCCCGCCGTGGTGCCCCGTCACCCGTACCATCGGCCCCTACGAGACGCGCGACGACGCGCGGTTCGCGGCCGAGACCGAGGTCGTGAAACTCGCAGCCCTAGGCATCACGCTTACCGGCGTGGTCGCCAAAGTCGAGGAGACAACACGATGACCGACAACCTGCCCGAACACGCCTACGACCGCCCGCCCGAGGCCGGCCCCCCATGGCCCACCTCGCCAGACGCCCGCAGGTACGGCTACGACTACCCCGAACCCGACGAAGACGAGACCGAGGAGGAACCCATGCCCACCAGCATCCCTCGACTAGGCGCCCAGCGGGCGCAAGTCATCTCCACCCCCAAGGGCTGCACCGGCTGGCTCTCCGTGGATACGCAGCGCGACGACGTGCTAGTGATCACGATCCAGCACGACGGGCCGACGTGCCCGATCCACGAAGCACACAACGAGAACGACCACTAACAAATCTTTACAAAATCCTTACACACTACCCCTCCAAGTCGTGGTATAGTGTGTACACAACGGCAGGAAGGAGCCACCCCATGAACACCCCTCCCCTGATCGACCTGTGGGAAGCGCTCGGGCGAGAGATCGCCCAGCGCGCAGCGGACGGGCATTACCCGACCATCTACCAGCGCGAGGAGATGCTCTCCCTGCGCCAGCGCCTCACCGAGGCGGGCTACGAGATCGACCCCAGCCGCTCGGGCTGGCCCACATGGAAAGAGGCGAGCGCGTAATGCCCGAGCACACGTTCACGATCCACCTGCACTACGAACCCACGGGCGACGAGATGACGGTCACCCTTGACTGGGACACCGACGACCCGGATGCGATCATGGACGGCGCATGGCCGGACGGATTCGCGGACGCAATCATCGACAACATCTCCATCATCCCCGCCTCGTACGACGAGCACTAGGCGACCACCACCCGGCATACCGCACTGATGAGCGCCGGACGAAACGCCCCACACGGGGCGTCTGCGGACAGGACGCGGGTGCGCACCCGCTCCTGACCTGAGAGAGCCACGACCCACTGCCATGGGGTCAAACCTGCGGGCAGCGCAGGATAATGCCAAAGCCGCGGCTCTCAACAAAACACAGGATTTACAAAGTCCTTACAAAACAAGCCACCAACTACTGGTAAGATAGTTACACACCCAATCGGAAGGAGCACGACATGAGCCACGGCATCATGGAGCACGACCACGCGTTCTACGGGGGCCGCACCCCCGCATGGCACCGCCTCGGCACCGTCATCGACGAGGACGTGGTGACCACCCACGAGGCGCTCACCCTCGCCCGCCTCAACTGGACCGTCGAGAAGCACGAGGTGCAGACCGTCGTTTGCACGCCGGGCAGCGAGGTCGACGGCGACTTCGACGAGACCGAGATCACCATCCCCGACCGCTACGCCACCGTCCGCATGGACACCATGCAGCCGCTCGGCATCGTCGGCAGCAAGTACCACATCGTCCAGAACACCGACGCGTTCGACTTCTTCGACGAGATCATCGGACGCGGCGACGCCCACTACCACACCGCCGGCAGCCTGTACAACGGCCGCAAGATCTGGGCACTGGCCCGCCTCAACCGAGACATCCTGATCGGCGGCGACCCCGACGAGAAGGTCGACCCCTTCGTCTGCCTCGTCAACGGGCACGACGGCAGCACCGCCGTCAGCGTGTACACCACGCCGATCCGGGTGGTCTGCCAGAACACCATGCAGTGGAGCATGCAGGGCACGAAGAACATGTGGAAGGGCAAGCACACGGCCAGCATCACGCAGAAGGCCCGCGACGCCCGCGACGTGCTCGGCTTCTCCAACGCGTACTTCGACTCGCTCCAGACCATGGGCGACGCGCTGATCAACCAGCACATCAACGCCTCCGACTTCAACCGGATGCTGGAGCGCCTCGTCCCGCTGCCCGACCTCAAGGACGGCGACAGCACCCGCGGCCTGACCATCGCCCAGAACAAGCGCGAGGGCATCGCCGACGCGTGGCTCGTCGACAACCTGAACAACGTCCGCTACACCAAGTGGGGCTTCGTGCAGGCTGTCGCCGAGTACGTCGACTGGCACAAGCCGCACACGAACGAGGACCGGTTCATCGACAAGAACCTCCTCGGGGCGAACCAGACCAAGACGCTCAAGGACCGCAGCGTCGAGGTCGCGCTCGCCTACTGACCCGCACCCCCGCCGGGGTTGGCCCACGTCCCAGCCCCGGCGGGCAGCACCAAACGGAAGGAGCACCATGAGCAAGATGAGCAAAGCCCACGCCGAGGACACGATCCGCGAGGGGGTGCCGGAGGACGATGCGCCGGTTGGGCGCACCGAGTACTCCGTCACTAGAAACGGGCACACCTATCGGGTAGTCAAGGATAACTTTGGCTACATCATCGAGGTCGACGGCGAGCAGCGCGGGTGGCAGATCACCCGCCAGTTTGCGTATCGCGTAGTCGATGAGATGTCTGGGCTGCGCCCCTACAAGCCGGACTGCTAATGGCAGAGAAGACGAAAGAGGAACTGCGGCGTGAGCGGCTGCGCGAGATCGCACGCAAGGTGATAGATACAAACAAGAACAAGAAGCGAAAGGAGCCACCCGATGTGGCTAATGACTAAGTACGGATTCTTCTCCGCAGTAGAAGATCGCGACAACGATGGCGTTGTGATCGTTCGGGCACGCGACACGGGCGACATTGAGAACCTCTCCGAGATGCTCAACATCGACTACTTCTACACGCCCACCGCAGACTACCCCTACCGCCTGCGATGCAGCAAGGAGGCATGGGCAGACGTGGTCGCACGCTGGGCCAGCCAGATCGACTACGACAACTTCAAGGACGCCGTCAAGCGGTCCGGGCAGATCCGACATGCCAATGCCTACGGGCAGGTGTGGGCCGAGATGCTCGCCATTGACGACCGCGACCCGTTCAACCTGCGTGGTAGGATCTAGACATGGCTGACAAGAAAAAGCCCAAGCAGTACACCCTGCCTGACGGCACTCCGGTGCGCATCGTCAATCTCGACGCTGGCGGGAGTTTCCGCCGCCAAGCAATTGAGATGTTCGGCACCGAGGAGGAGAAGGAAGCAGCACGCAAGTTCTACGCCGAGCGCGACGCCAAGCGCGAGCGCGGCGAGAAGCCCTAGCCTGCTACGATTGGCACGCAGGTAGGGTGTGCCTGCTCTGTGACGACAGCACCTTCCGGCTGTTGATGGACTGCGCCTAGTCCTCCCCGCCCCGTCGCCTCCTTCCCACCGGGCGGCGGGGTGGGTGTCACATTTACACACTCTTTACACATCCACCCTTTGCGGTGGTGTATCATACCCATCACACACCCCAACTTGAGAGGTATTCATGGACGACCACACGCTCAACCGCATCGCCGACCTGCGCAACAAGGTCGACCACTACACGCCCGACCTCAGCGGCGGGCGCGACCGCAGCGTCGACAACGACGTGCGCCGTTGCATTGATCTCGCCGAGCAGGTCGGACCCGGCTACCGCGACGCCATCCTCACCGTGTGCGAGGAGTGGATGGGATTCGTCTCCCGCCAGATCGAGGCCGACCGCGAGTTCGACGCATGGACGACCGAGCAGATGTACGCCGCCCGCGCAGCGGAGCGTGCGTCGTGAGTAAGGATCAGATGACCATCGACGACATCACCACGGAGGCCATCGACCGCGTCGAACGCAACGCCGATGAGCAGTGGAAGGACGAGGCATACAAGTGCGTGCGCCTCGCACGCGTCTACTACGCCGAGTTCACCACCGACACCATCTGGAAGATGCTTGAGAACATCGGCCACACCACGCACGAGCCGCGCGCCATGGGCGCCATCATGCGCCGCGCCGCCAAGGAAGGACTGATCGAACCCACGGGGAAGTACCTCAAGTCCCGCCGGCCCGAGTGCCACAAGCGCCCGGTCATGCTCTGGAGGTCGACCCGTGACTGACGAGCGACGCATCTACATCAAGGGCACAACCAGCCCGCCCCCGCCACCGCGCGACCGTGGCGGACGACCACGAATCTACCGACACTTCAACCACGAGACCGACCCGCTCTACTACCGAGACCCAGAAGGCTGGCGCTGCATCGTCGACGACCTACGAGCACGCGGCTACCAACTACCGACAGGAGACTTCCTACCCGAAGACTTCACCGACCTGATCTCATACGAGCAGGCACGCGCCATGTGCGAAACAGCCGGCGTCTACCTGCCAAAGCCAACACACCCACGGGACGGACACCGCACACCCCCAGCCTTGTTCTACATCAAGACCCCCACCAAAAAGCGGCCGGCATGGAACCGGTCCGCCATTCTCCGCCACATCGACGAGACCCTCAAGCGAAAGCGAGACACCCAGTGACCGACAAGACCGAGGCGCTCCGCGCGCTACACAACGACCTGCGCACCCCACACCCGTCGCTCGTCGAGACCAAGCCCAAGGGTGGCACCAATCTCTCGTATGTCGGGCACGCCGCCGTCACCGAGATGCTGCTGCGCCACGACCCGCACTGGTTCTGGCTGCCGCTCGGCATGGATGACAATGGTTCCCCCGTTGTTGACCGGGACAGCAGCGGCCGGCCCATCGGCATGTGGATCTCCCTCACGCTGCACGGCCACAGCCGCATCGGCTACGGCAGCGTCGAGCCGAACGACCGCCGCACCGACGGCGACCTGATCAAGGAGATCATCGGCGACGGCATCCGCAACGCCGCCATGCGCTTCGGTGTCGCCCTCAACCTCTGGTCGAAGAACGACCTTGAGTCCGCAGCCCCCGAGCCGACCATGCAGGACCGCGTGATCGAGCAGGCCAAGGGCTGGAGCGAGGCCAAGCGCAAGTCGATCAAGACCGCGCTCATCACGCACGGCATCATCGACGACAAGCCGATGAAGTTTGAGGAGTTCGCCGCCAAGGTGGCCGAGCATCCCGAGGTCGCCGCGAACATCGAGTCGTGGATTGCTGGCAAGAACGAGCAGAAGATCATCAACGACCTTGAGGAGATCGCCGACGAAGAGATCCTCACTCCGGCAGAGTGATTCCGCAACGAGTAGTCGACGACATCACGGAAGCGGTGAAGATCTACAACTTCACGCGTGACATACAAGGTCACGAGCAGGCGCTCCGCTCAGTCGCGACATACGCATTCCAACGAGGAATGCAATGGCAAAAAGAAATCGGAAAGGAAGAGTACAGTGACACACCTACCTAAGACGAACGACGACGGCCACGCCGTCATCTCGCACACGCAGATGACCAAGTTCAACATGTGCCCGAAAGCGTACGAGTACCGCTACGTCGAGGGCATCAAGGGCATCATGCCCGGCCGCGTCAAGGTCGGCAGCGCCTTCGACAAGGCAGCCAACTTCATCAACGAGATCCGCATCGGCAACGACGCGGTCGACCCGGACGCCGCCGTCACCAAGGCGACCGAGTACATGGAAGACCCCGGCGAGGACTACGACGAGACGGACATCGCAGGAGATGACGCCTTGATGAGTCGCATCGACGAGGCCGTCCGCGAGTACGCGTCGATCATGCAGGACGTGATGGTCATCGCCACGCAGCAGCACGTCCAGCGCCACATCCTCGACGACGTGATCGTAGAGGGCTACATCGACACCGTCGAGGAGCAGGACGGGCACACCGTCATCACCGACAACAAGACAACCCTCAAGAAGCGCAGCGGTAAGTACACGCATGACACCGCCACGACTGACGCCCAGTTGAACCTTTACGCGTGGCTGCGCGAGCAGGCCACGGGTAGGGGCTGGCGCGTCGTCGATGTCGGCCGCAAGACGCCCGGCCGGATCGAGTCCGTCCACGTCGTCGACAGCGACCCCGACCAGTCCGCCACCCTCACCGAGCAGGCGGTGCTGGCCACCGTCGCCCAGATGGAGACGGCCTGCGAGACCGGCCTGTTCGCCCCGCTCGGACGGGGGACGTGGCTGTGCTCCGGAACGTACTGCGAGTTCTACAACCGCTGCCCGTACGGCAGCAAGTCCCAGACCACCATCCCACTGGGTAAGTTCTAAGTGGAAGTTTTACTCGCACTCACCCTTGGTGGAATTGCAACATTCCTCATCGCCCTCGTACTGTATTGTGCTGGGGCCGTAGCAATAGAAGTGCTAGCGACACCCATCTCACTAGCCGAAGACATCATCGAACAGAGAAAGAAGAACAACCAGTGAACAGCGTGTACCTCATCGGCAACCTCGTCCGCGACCCCGAGCCGAACGGGCCAGCCATCAAGTTCACCGTCGCCCACAACGAGAAGTGGCGCGGCAAGGACGGCGAGGAGAAGGAGCGCGTCAACTACATCGACTGCGTCGCCTTCGGCAAGACCGGCGAGATCATCGCCACCCTCGGCAAGGGGCGCCGCATCTGCGTCGAGGGCAGCCTCGTCTACCAGACGTGGGAGAAGGACGGCCAGAAGCGCAGCAAGATCGAAGTCAACACGCGCCGCGCCTACCCGTTTGAGCCGCGCACTTCTGCACCGCAGGATGCACCCCAGTCTGCACCGCAGCCCGCACCCACACAGGAGACCTTCGACAGTGACATCCCGTTCTGAGCGTGACAAAGCGTGGGGCCGTGGCTTCCTCTGGGGCTTTGGCCTCGCCCTCTTCCTCGTCATCTGCTTCGTGTACGGCCAGCGCGCGACAGCCGACGGCGCAGCGAAGAAGACGCCGCCCAAGTACTGGATCGAGACAGCCCTCAAGATTGGGCAGTGCGAGCAGCCCTCAGGGCGAGCGGGTAAATGGGCCAGCATCAACTGGAAGAACGAAACTAATCACTCGTTCAAGGGCGGACTTGGCATGACCAACGTCCTTTGGGACCAGTTCAAGCGCAAGGGACAGCCCGAAGACGCCCACCTCGCCACGCCCATGGAACAGATCTGGGCCTCATGGAGGTTCTACTTGTGGGCAAATTCGGAATACCCCGGAGCGGGGCACACCGGCTGGGAATGCAGCAAGATCATCGGCTTCCGTGGGTTCACCGAGAACGGTGAATGGAAGTAACTCCGGTGAGCACCGCCGAGCAGATAGCCGGACTCATCCTGATCGTATCTTTATTCTTACTTCTTGATAAGACGAGGCCATGACTGACGAATGTAACTGCCCGCTCTGCATCGCCGAGCGCCTCTACCCGCCCAGCGACGAACCCGAGGACCGCGTCCCCGTCATCGTCGGAATCGACATCAGCACCAAAGCCATCGCCCTCAGCGTGGTCCCCGTGCTCGGCGAGATCAACGACATCGGCGCACTGCTGTTCAGCATCGACTCCAAGACCCAGCCGATGCGCTGCGTCGAGGCATTCACCAAGACAATCGAACTAATCAACATCATCGACAGCAGCGTCAACGTCACCAGCGTCGCCGTCGAATCCCCCGTCGGGTTCGGCGGCAAACTGCTTCCCCTCGTCGGCGCCGTCACCGCAGCGTGCGGCACCAACGTCGAATGGTACTCGCCGACCACATGGCAGTCGATCATCCGCAAGCACTACGGCGAAGGCACCGGCGACAAGGGCAAAGAGCGCGCCCACACCGCCATCATCGCCGCCATCCCCGACCTCCAGCCGATCTGGAACGCCTCGACCGAGGACCAGCGCGACGCCCTCTGCATCGCCCTCGCCCACGCCATCGAGACGCTACAGGCCAGCGACCTCACCGAGGCCGACATGAACTGGTTGAGCAGCCAAGCATGAACGACGAGTACTGGGACGAAGTTATCCGCAAATTGGCCGAAGAGGCCATGCAGCGTGATAAGGATAAGGGCATGATTATCGACAACCCGTCCGGATTCCTGCGCTACAAGATCGAGCGCATTCGGCATCAGGCCCAAGAAGACAAGGGTTGGCTGATCCGCCAGCGCGACCGCATCATGGGATCTACCCAAGTGCCGCTACGCATGCTCGTATGCGAACGCTGCGGAGCAACCATCAGCAAGGACGTGTGCCTTGAGTACGACGGCAAGGCGTACTGCGACAAGATCTGCCTAGATGGAAGAGGGCAGCGCATGACGCGCGAGGAGTGGATGCGCCGCCTCAAGCAGAAGGGCAGCATGACCGGCGTCCGCGAGGACGGCACCGAGTTCACCATCACCTACGAGCAAGCCGCACGCACCAACCCGAAGGTCGCAGCCCTGCTCGCCGTGGAGGATAACGATGAGTTCTAACATGTGGGACCAGATCGAACTGCGCCTGACCAACGCCATGGACGCCGTCAAGCACCTCGTCGTGGAGAGCGCCCTTTTTGAGGAAGAGGACATCTACGAGACGCTGCGGCTGCGCTACGAGGCCGGCTCGGCAGAGCACAACGACGAGTGGTACAACTGGGAGATGCCCGTCTTCTGGGAGAACATCAAGGAAGAGATCTTCGACATGGTGCTCTACACCGCCATGAACATGGTCCGCAACGACGAGGCCCGCAAATACGGCATGCCCGAAAAGACCAGCATCAATGATTCGTGGAATTACCGCGCTAGTCTCGGGACATGTCCCGACGCGAATATGACGGAGTCCGGCCCTACCGGATGAAGCCGCACAAGGACGGCCGCGTCAGCACGCCGCACTGCGTCTGCGACGACGAGTGCGAATACCCGTGCTGGCAACGCGTCGGCGTCACTCCTCCGTGTGAGGCGTGCGGCTGCGATGCAGGCCACGACTGACCAGTCGCTCGCGCGGCTCCTGCTCCACGTCCCCCGTCAGGTACTTACGGATCGCCAACTGCACGTCGCGCAACTGCTGATCTGCCGACCACACACTGCCGACGATCACCCGCTCACGGGCAGTACTTATCATCTTGTTCAGGCGGAGCAGGAACTCCCGCTCGTCAGTCACGCGGCGCCCAGTCGCCCTGCGGCCGGACGTACGCCGCCGCAAGGGAGATGATCACCGTGATCGCCGACGCCACCTCAACCGGCACCTCGACACCAAGCAGGCTCAAGCACCACACCAACACCACCGTGACGGCACCAGCCGCGGCCCCAGCCGCAACCTTAGGATTGAGATTCATTTAGATCATCACCTCATACTCGACGTTTGACTTAAGCGCGCCACCAGTTCGGTTAGAGCGCGGCGTGTGAATTGTAAGACGCGGGATGATGCGCACCACCGGAGGACCGGTCGTGGCGCTGCCGCGCTTGCGGAACCCCTTCGTCTCCTCCCATGTATCGTGCGTCTCGCCCATCCCGGTGTCGACCCAGCCCTGCTTGTAGGTACCGGTATGTGCGATCACGCGTGGCCACTCGCGCACGCTGCCCGAGTCGATCACCTTCAGCGACTGCACCACCTGCGCCACCCGATCATGCGAGTGACCCCGCAGCAGCACATCCGCATCGGTGTAGGAGAGTTCCACTTCCATCTGGTTCAACTTGGCGCCACTGCGCCGGCCAGCCTGCCAGCCATGCGCCAGATCGAACAGCGTCACCGCCTGCGCCGACTGGCCCTTGCGGTTCCACTCCACGCGCAGGAATCCACCGTACCCGAGGTACTTGCTCTGAATTCCCAGCATGGCGCAGATCTCGTTGCCAATCTCGCGGTCGGTGTGCTTGCGGACCGTGCGCTCATGGTTGCCACTGAGCCACGCCCACACCTTGTCCTTCACCGGCTCAAAGAGTTCGACGACATGATCGACGGTCTCGCTGATCACGCCACCCTCTTCGTGCATAGCGTTGATGTACCGCTGCGACCACATGCCGGCCGCAAAGCGGGGATCACGGTGCGTGATGCAGTCGCCGCAGTCGCCCATGAAGATGATGCGCCCGTAGGGATCCTCCTCGATGCGCTTGAGGTCCGCCTTCAGCGTCTCCTCGTCCACGTCGACAGCACCCAGATGCGTGTCGCCAATCGGGTACAGGTTGATGTAGGGGCGATCCTTGGAGATCTCCTCCCGCACGCGGATGACCCTCATGCGGCCACCCGCACGAAGCAGAGGACATCCGCGAAGTCGCGCGTGCGGATCATCACCTCTCCTCCGTCGCTGTCCGAGGACGTAGAAGTGTTGCCCTCTAGGCAAATCAGCGTTCCGTTATTTCTATTTACCGTCACGACGATGCCGACGTGATTCGCAACGCCGTCGCGCTTCCACGAAAAGTACGCCACGTCGCCCGTCCGCTCCTGCCCGCGCGGCACAATGCTAGTCCCGTACTTCTGGGCACGCGCGTCGTTCACCGCGTACGGACAGTACGCCCACCGCTCGCCCTTCTTGAACGCCTTGCTGCCCGCCTGCACGAAACAGTACGTCACAAACATCAGGCACCACGGGCCGATCATCCCGTACCACTCGGAGAACATCACGCGGTTGGAGCCGGGCGGGTTCTCCTTCACGCCGACGAACTGGCGCCCGATCCGCAGCGCCTGCTCGCCCAGCGACTGCTTCTTCTGCCGCTGATTGGCGCGCTGCCGCATCACCAGACTCGGCTTCTTCTTGCCCGTCAGGTACGCGTCAAGCACATCGCCGTAGATCGGCTTCACGTCCTTCGTGGCGTAGCCCAGCGCCCACTTCGCAGCCGAGCACGCGCGTGCCGTCTGCTCGCCGAAGATGCCGTCGACAGCGCCCGGGAAGTACCCGGCATTGATCAGCGTCTTCTGCGCATGCGACACATCAGGCCCACGCATTGCGGGGCTAGTCAAACTTAAGGTACGCATTGCCTCTCCGGTGTTAGATGGCGGTCGTAACAAACCAGATAATAGCAGCGAGAATTCCACCGCTAATAACACTGGCAGCGATCATGCCATGAATACGACGACCTTCCGCAATTCCCTCCCACTTTGCCTCATGCATTTCCAATGAAGTAACTCGACCATTTGTCTTCCGCACCTCACTGTGAATCTGCTTGAGATGCTCATCCAACTGGTCGAGACGATGAAGGATTAACTGGATGTCGCCCGGGGTCACTTCCGAAGCCCTAGAAGATCCAGCGGGTTGCCATTCTTCACACCGAGATGCAGGTGGTCAACACCGTTGGCAGCACCGCCATACCCGATAACCTGCCCCTTCTTCACACGCGCGCCCGGCTTGATGCCCTTAGCAATGCGCGACAAGTGCGTGTAAAACCACTCGTTGTCACCCGTCCCGAGGTGCACTTGATACCCCGCAAACTGGCTGCTCGGATCAAGCGTGCGAACAAACGTCTTGCTGATCACACCGTCCTGCGTGGCCAGAATCGGGGTACCCGTCTTGACGCCGATGTCGACCGCATTGTCCGACTCCCAATTGCCGAGGCTGTGCGTGCCGGCGCCCGGCGTGCCAATAATCGCGCCCTTGCCGGCCGCAGGGTACCCGCCCGTCATGTACACGCGCCCATCCTGCGCACCGCCAATTGCCTGCCCCGGGACCACCGGACCCGAACCAGCGTTCGCATCAAACTGCGGATCACTTGGTACAACAATTGCCGTGTCCGCTTCTTCCGTTCGCACGGGAAACTTCAAACGCAACTTGCTGCGCTTCGCCAACGTCGGTGCAATATCAGAGAAGTACTTTGGCACGACAGTATTCTACCTATTCTCCCGCTGTTGTTGGCGTTGCTCCTTGTACCGCTCCAGTACCCGCTGGCGCTCTTCCTCTTCGCGCTGCCGCAACCGACGGCGGGCCACCGGACCCTCAACCGGGATCCGCTCAATCGTTCCACCAAACGCGCGCAACACCATCTCCGGCACTGCCTGCGCCCCCAGTCACGCAACGCCGCGCGGCGTCACCGCGTACGCCGAGCCCTCGCCCCGCGGCTTCGCCCGCGGAATCTCAC
>JACCDO010753055.1_pt1 | contig 15647 bp, 2 predicted proteins | sample 7446101 | NCBI WGS metagenome assembly JACCDO01 (sample SAMN15323440, study PRJNA562643) | freshwater metagenome | isolation source: river surface water | place: USA:Blue River Watershed | collected 2017-08-16
AATCCAACTATTTTTGATTTTGGCGATGTAGTAGCTGGTATGGTACCGCTACCGAATATCCTAATTGCATTTATTATAGGAAAGACTATGTCGACCAAGTGTGAAGACAGGCTTACTGTGCTGGCTGCCTAGACTGACTGAGAGTAACTTACCTGGTGGTTTAAATCGGAAGGAATAGCTTCACTCATTCCTTTCTAATCCCTATGGTCACAGTGATAAAAAAAATTGAAATTGAATAGTAAAGAATGTTGCGAAGGATTGTGGCTCCATTGGCTCCATGCCGTAGCTTGAGATGGTTTAGTCAAGAGATTGCAAAGGATAAGCCTGAAGTACCTCCAAAGGAGATAAAAAAGGATGAAGAACTCCAACCGCATTGGGTTAGCTTGGAGAAGAGGCTTGGAATGCGCAGAACTAAGCCCGCGGGACAAGGACCAACTGGACGCGGTGTTCGTCGCCCAAGTGGTGCGTACTAGTCATTACTTGTTCACTTACTGCTCTTTTACAAATCTACTTACTCATTAATTAGGCTGGGATGCAGAAAATGTTTAATATCTTGTTGTTATTACCTACCTATTCCTGCTATATGTACCAAGTGTGTGATAGTGTTGTGCCTTCTGAGAGAATACTGTTGTAATATTTAATCTAATTAAAACATTATAAAATATAATATACTTGTTAATAATACTATTTCTATGAGTCAATGTTTAAGCATAAGCAAACACCTTGCAATGTCCACAATGAATTGTGATCATGCGTGGCAAGATCAGCTTCAAACACCAGTCCCACACCCATCGCATTTCTACGTGCTTGAGTAACATATACAGGTGTACGGAATGTACCATGTAACTTTAACTTGGAACTTTCAATAGGAATAACTCGCATGATTGGGAGTTCAGTAACTAATACTTTCGGATCTTGAGTGCGCAAGACACTCTCTTGGTCGTCCCACGCCGCACCTTCCAGGTACAATCCCGTGACATAACACCCGGATTCTAGATGCTCTAATCCCTCGGTGGTCTTGATATCAGTAACAACCGTGTAAAGTGTTGACTTATCTAGTGGCCAACCACGTAATCTACATGTTGTTTGTACTAACGCTGTTAAGTAAGACTCGGGGATGTGCAAGCCCGATAACCAGATGGCCGCTGGCTCACCATCGTCTATCCACGACTGATATTGTTGATGACGACGTGTATAGTGACTCATCCATGCACCGAGTGGTTTCTGGGTATCCGGTGCTAATCGACGCCACATTTGTGGTAAAAATCCGTTGAATAACGAGTCCCCAAGTGAGTCGAGCTCATCAGACATACCGATTTCACCTACTAACGCACGCTGTAAGTCTGTGAGTGATATTGCCATCTTAATAATTAACTTGTTCCATCTCTCCAGCTCTTGCAACAGCACAACTTGACATGGTGTGATGGTGTCATCACTGTCGTTGCGGCGCAGTAACAAGGCGCGGATCTGTAGCAAATCATATGATCCAATGTCTATTGATGACAACGGGATCTTGTTGAAGACATCCTTGGCGGTTACACCGATGTACTCCTCTCTTGACATACCTTCACCTGATGCAACACGACGTGGTTGTAACGAGATAAGATCAACCCACATTGACTTGACAGCGTTACTATAGTAACCGATTTCAGCGTTAGGATGAAGTCCAAAGACAGCTGGTGAGTTAACAAGAGGAAGGGATTCCACCATCTGCGTGTAGTTCTCGAGTTCACCCCACTCCGGTAGCACGTAGTCAAATCCCACGTGAGAGAAGGAGAACTTCTGGCAGTCATCAAACAAGAAATCCCCCATGTACTCCTCTAGGTACGTCTTCAAGGTGCGGCGATCCATGTCATCCGAGACTCTTCCACCGTACATTGCGTCGCCAATGAGGTACTTGAGGGATCCCCAAGGAAGGAATTCATCGTTATCTTCATACGATTTTTGCAGGTATAACGAGAGCAACCTGCGCGAGATGTTGAGGTCCGACTCGTTGAAGTCGTAGCTGACATTCCAACCGATTTTACCGTATTTTCTTCTCTCTAATACAACGGCGTGCAAGAAGGCCAGGACATACAAGCAGGGACGGAAGGCCCAATGAGGGCATTCATCTAGCATTGCAGCATCAATACGTGAGTAAGTAGCTCGCATGTTCAACTTCAACCCATCTGGTGGTTCAGTAACAATTTTTAATGACCGTTGTAAAATTCCTAATGGGAACCGGTCCGAAGGATCCGTTGTGAGCCACAACCGGAAATCCTTGTGCGGATCTTTCATTTCATTCAGAATTTTCTCTAACGTCTTGAGCCACGAAGCAAGTAAATGACAATTTTGTAGTAATATCCACTGTCCTCGCTTGGTTCCCGACTCCAGCAGCTGCTCGGCAATCGGCCCTTGGCCCTGCCCTAACGCAACAAACTTGAACTTGCTTGTCATTCCCATTTCATCACAAAACTTTTGAATATCTGACTGGGGATCGGCGCCAGGGGAGAGGATGAAGACCATTGGCATAAAGGGTGACGACTGCGCATAGATCCGTTGGAAGTCGAGGACCGGTGGTTGAACAAATTTTTCACCTATAGCAGTCATAACAAATAATTTTACTGCGTTATATACACGATCAGGACGAAAGCAACGAGTAACGGCTAGGGCCTGGAATGGAGTGAGTTTAGAGGAGTAATCACTAGGTAACGGTGCTGTTTCAGGGGCCTCTAAGTCGTACCAACTCTTCCAATCCCCGGGATTTTGTTTGAAATTTTTAACTAATTCATCAAAAATCCCGTTGATATTACTCATACAAAGCAGATCCTTCCAGCCAGAACCAACGAGCCAGTTGCATGGGCAAGGCTCCGACACTCCTTCCAGGGATGTGTCACCTTTTAAGAAGAAATCCAAGACACTTGCATCCAACACACCGTCCCCGTCCATGATCATGCAAGTCATCTGGAAGGAGAACATGAGCTTGTGTCTCTCGAAGATCCCCGTGCACGTGTAGTCGTAGATGTTCCTCATGATTGTGTCGATCATGTTGCGAAGACGGTTATCTAAATTACTATCTTTCTTTGCTGTTTCAAGCGCGGATCGGAAGACTCCAAGGAACGAGTCAAGCGAGATCTCGTACATGGAGTTGATGACGGAGAGACCCGCTTCCGCGAAGTACAGGATCGAGCCGCGCTTTGCTACTGGTTTATAAGCGGAACGCGCAATCCCTATTTCTTCCTTGGTCAATGCCGCTTGTTGCAGCTTTCCTTGAATCTCAACGGCTGTTGACTTGGTGTTCTCAAGGGTGGAGATAAGCTCTTGGTTATCGAGGATGTTGCCTTGGGATGACGACAACTCGCGCAGTAACGTGTCTTCTAACGTGACTAATAACTGTGCATTCTCACCCATTTCTTGCACGAGATCCGCCCATGCTTTCTCTAGATCCGGTCTCTCATTAGCAACGACTACATTCAGCAGTTGATTCGCCAAACCATCCAGCGTGACACCGTAGTTAATAATCATTGTTTTGCCCATAATCTCAGGGGAATAGTGGGGATTTGCAAGTTTAGTAGTGAAAAACAAGCGGAAATTGTCATCCCAGTCAACCATCTTGTCCCCTAACTTGATCATCTGCCCGCCGCCTTCCTTCACCACGTTCTTCTCGAGGATGGGATCGATCATTGGGTCCAACTCCTCGTCGATATTCTCGAATAAAAAGGGATTACCGAACTGTATTGCAAGCTCTAAATGCTTCATAAAATCACTTTCTGTCAGGGTTTTAACCGTTAGATTTTTACCTTTATACGTGCGTTTGATCCATGTAACGGCTTGTTGTTGAGGGTCAATGCATAGTGGGAAGCGGGAGCTCTTAGTGGTGAGCATACCATTCTGCACTGAGTGTTCATCCGCCGGTAATCCGTTGGCAATCCAGCCTTGAACTGTTGCATCAGTTGTCAATAGACCTTCTAAACTGAAGTTGGCAGATAACGGAATAGTACGTGTTTGCACGTCAACAAGGAACTTGTTATAGATCAAATCCCTGCGGTAATCCGTGGTGAAAGCGCCGAGGTAAGACAAGAAAGAGGAACCAAGTAAGCAGTCACCATATAGCTTAACGGCTTTATCTTCAAGGTTCTGCACCTCTGTGCTCCACCTTGTTCTCTCACCAGTTAATCCCTCGATCAACTTACTAGCTGCGTTCAACCGCTTCGTCATGATAGCTGCCTCAGTCTGCAGCACATCCAACTCACCGTTAGCTTCTGCGTATTGCACATTCAACTCCCCTATTTCCTTGGCAATTTCTGCCAACATTTGCTGCAACTCGGCTAATTCTGCCTCTGTTTTGCGCTGTGCTTTCTCCATTTCTTTGACTTTTTCACGGAGTGGCGCAACATTCTTGGCTACTTCGTAGTACTTGATGATGGCGACAACCCACGTGAGTAAGCCGTAGCCGGCCTTACTCACTGACTGCATTTTCTCTAGGGTTAACTCTTCATTGAAATATTTGTTAACTTTCTTGACTTGCGCAGCTGTCAAGTCGTCTTTAGGGTAACCTTTTAACTTCTGAAGCAGCTGCGAATCACTCAGTAACTTCTTCGCATCATTCCAATTTTCTTCTAACTTCTCACCGGTTGGCTTGAGGCACACCAGTTGCATGCACAGGTTCTTGACTGCAGGAGGCGGGTTCGTGAAGGCTTTTAACTCGGTTAAGTCATTCTTATCCAAGTTTTCAAGTGCGCGAGAGGCTGCTTCAACGGCTGGCAGGGCCTCCATCAGGGCCTCATCCGCGTTAGCCTTCTCTCTTGTGATGATAATAGCTTGCTCTTCTGCTTGCTTTTGCTTTTCTGTTGCAATAATTTGGGATTCATTTGCTATTTTGGTTTTCTCTTGAATAACGGCTATTAATGCTTGAACTTTTTCTGTTTTAGCATCAACGACTACTTTTTTCTCAGTTAAAGTGATTTGCATGCGATCAACGGCAGCTGCTGCCTCAATAAGCTTCTGTAAACCGCCTTCTAACCGCTTCTTGCTCTGGTTGTTCTTCTTGCTGTTACCTGCTAACTGCTTGCGGTAGTTACTGATGAAATCAAGGTAGTTCTTAGGTGTTACATAGTAGTAACGACGTAGTTCTTCCGCGAATCTTGTAGCTGCAACGGTTACATTCTGATGAGTGAATACAAGGTGATCAATGATGTTGTTGCGGTGTTCTTCTGGTAGTTGTTCTTCGGCTAAGAAAAATTGGGCAACTTTTTTCAATGCATCAGCAGGCCAAGGGAAAAACCAGTCAATGACGGCGTTGGATACTAATCCCGGGAAGTTGCGGCAACGGATACGTAGTTTGCTGCCGGAAGGCGACATTGCCAACACAATATGCAAGTTATTGCGACATTTATTCACGTAGTAACTCCATAAGTTATCAGGTGTTTGAGGGATTCCAGCTGCGGATACTTCGGCTCTTACCGTGTTACACAAGGCGTCCTTCTCGTCTTGTTCATATAGTGCGGGGACCATGCCAGTAGTGAGCATGTTGTTAATAAACTCTAAAAATCCTTCTTCAAGTACGTGTGCATCAGTGAACATGAACACCACCTCACCAACACCCAGCATCTTGTACAGCTCCTTGAGGTCATTCTTGAACTGTTCCTCGCCGTAACCACGAGATAAAGTGATCTGGAATAGCTTGTAACCAGCGCAATATGCCGCTAGTTGAGTAAGGGATTGCTTACCACTTCCACCAACACCAACAAGTAATGAATTACCGCGAGGAAAACGAATAATTCTATGTATTCGGCACAGATGTTCTAGTGCTTGCTCGAAGAGAACAAGAGTCATGGCTTTCTTCTCGGTGTTGTACAACTCCAGCACTTCCCCGAATATCTTGCGCACGTCGTCATAGCCTCCAATATCCTTGTATAACCTGGCATCTTCCACTGCGCCACCGGATGAAATTCTTTCAACTGCGCCATCAAAATCACCGAATAGAGATGGTTGTGCAAGTGCGTCGGCTTGGCAATCAGGGAATTCCTTCTTGACGATCTCAATGATCTCCTTGAAGTACACATCCTGGTCTTCGATAGTTGTCAAACGGTCACAGAAGATGCGGTCGCACTCATTGCGCCATAATCTAACGAACTTGGGATGGGTGTCGATCACGTCCGTTGTTGCGTTGCACAGGCCCTCGTACACGCGGGATAAGTCGCGCAAGTTGAATATGTAGTGAAACTTGGATGGTGTAGGTGGCATCTTCTCGATGATGAAGTAGTAGAGTCGCAGGGTTGCGGCTGTTATCTTCTTCACGGCATCTTGAACTGGCGCAGCAAATTCCTTATATTTTGTTGTGATAATTGCCGAGTAAATACTTACTAACACATTAGCCGTTGGAGGAGTCAAGTTGAACACGTTGAATAGCGCAATGAAACGGGTGTCAACGGGATTACGGCCACCACCAGGTGGACCCATTGCACCGATGTACTGCAAGTCCTTGATAATCTTCAAGTTCAAGTCCTTCTCGCGGTCATACAAGCAACCACGTCCAACTAAAAAGTGTAGCAATGCGATGGGTTGTTGGGTGCCGTAGGTGTCGACCTTAGGCATGTTCAAGTCATCAACAAAAACTATCAACTTCTTGCCGGATGGAGGACCGTAGATGGCACCCGATCGCTTGTCGACATTCGCTTCCACGTTCTCTTGCACATCTGCAGCTCTTGTACGCGAGGAGAAATTCACATTTAAACGGGTATAATTTGCCGATGGAAGCCCTGACAGGTACTTCTGAATGATAGTTGTCTTGGCCGTGCCACTTTCACCAACGAATAGAATAGGACGCAATGGAGCAAGTGTCTTCAATAGGAATGAGTACAACATGGAGTCCGTGGTTGGGACCATGACGTCGTAGAACTTGAATGGAGATGGTTCAGCATATGCAGGCACTTTCGACTGCCATTTCTCCCATCGATGAGTAGGGATATCATAGAAATAATCGTATAAAAGCGCGTCGGGTAAAGCCTCGCGGGAGATTCGCTTCAAGAATTCATCGAAAACGGCTCTCGCGGGACCTATTAGTGCAGCACCCATACTCCAAACTAAACTGTAGATGTAAGTGTGCTCGATATCAGCTGCATCTACAACGTCCTTAGGTAGTAATGCATCCACCACACTGCATAGTTGCTTCACTAGGTCGATGTTGGTAATAGGGATCACTTGCTTCAACTTCTGACCCATCTCACCGTCAACAAGACCGAGTAAAATCATGTCAATACACTTAGGGACGTATTTCTCATAGAGATTCATGAACATATCCGCAGCTGGCTGCTTGTCCTCGTCAATAAGCACGCCGTTACCGAATCTCAAGCGCACCCAACGCTCATAGTATGGCTTGTATCCCAAGTTTTGTGGGTCTACCCAGACCATACCACAGCGAGAAATAGTGGCAGGTGATGCGTATTGCAGATCAAAGGTTTCCATAATCATGCAACAGTAACTTTGTAAACGAATACGTTCACCATTAGGTAATGTCAAGAGCTTGTTGTCATCCATAACACTATTCATGTTCTCCACCCATAGGGCGTCAACATCCCCATCATACACAATCCATCTCATCTCGTTCTCTTTGCCAGGAGGCAAGCGATCGTTCAATTCTCTGAATAGTTTCGAGAGAATACCGTCGGTCCAATCACGGGTTGCGGGATCCATTTCACCGTATAACTCCTTCAATGGTTGCGCTTTAGGGTTCAGAACAAACATCTTCACGACTACATTCTCGGCAACTAATCTGGCATTCTTCAAGGTTTCTAAGGTCAACGACTTGCCGCCACCAGTTGGACCGACAATCATGGTGGTGTGGCGCACTAGCTGCGTCTCGTACATCTGAATAACCTTGTCAGCTTGGTAAGAGAAGACACTTTCATTACTACATTTGAAACCTTTCGCTTCTAAATCAGCTAGTGCTGCTTCCTTCAGTGACTCGTAACCAACACGAGGACAGTCCATGCCAGGGAAGAGATCATTGATGAGACCAGCGAATAATGGGACATCTTCAAAGACAAACTTAGGCATGTTCGAGTCACGTAAACATCTCATCAAGACTAGATCTTCTGGCATATTCTGGTACTGACGCTTGAGCCCACCAGCCATGACTAACACCGACTTCAAGGCACGTAAACCGAAGTCATAGTGGTACTGTTTACTGAGTTGCTCCTTTGACAGCTTGTATAACACAGTCATCTTCTTGGCTAAGTTCTTGGCACCTTCAAAGCCTTCAGAAAACAACATAATCTCACAAATTTGAAGGAAATCTGGGACAATCATGGTGACAGGTCGGAACAGGGCCTTGAGGTTGTCGGGCAACTCGGTTCTACCGGCGTAACCAGGGTTCATGGTGATGAAGATACCGCAGATGGCGTATCCAGCTACTCTTCTGATTAATAAATCACCTCCAACACCGATGTCGCAGGTAGGTTTGTCATATATCAATGCGTTTTGAATAGCACGTAATTGGGCTGAGACGACTGATAAGACTTCAATGTTGATGCGGTTGAACTCGTCGAAGCAGCCCCATGCACCTGCTTGGACTAGACCAGAGAATATGGATCCCATTGCCTTGTAATCCAAACCGTCACCGCAATTAATAACGAAACAAGGTAAGGCGAGTGACTTGGCTAAATCCTTAACGGTTTCTGTCTTACCAGTACCAGCGGGACCAGCAGGGGATCCACCCAACTTGAATGTTAATGCCTGTGTTAGGGTCATGTAACATCTGTCGGTCAATGGGGTGATGACCAAACGGCCGTTCAGACCCATGTATTCATACCCGTATCTAAACTTACCAGTGCATTGCTTGATCACACAGTCATCGATATCCTTATCCCAATAAAACCGTAGCTGTGACTCCCACGCGAATTCTTTGGCATTAAGTACTGACTCACGAACGAAGCCATCGACTATATCACGGGCGTGTACGTCGATAATCAACAAGGTGTTGACCTTCTTACGTGTGATCCCATCCAAGTCCATTCTTACAGTAGCAACCAAGTCGTTCAATTCGTGGGTCAATTTACCTTCAAGATCTCTCATTGCATACTTGTTTCCTTTCAACACTTGACGGAAGGTGTCTTCCACTTCCCATGTCCACCAGATCTGACTGCCCACTAATCCCACCATACCTAGCACTAGCTTGAGCCATTCAACTCTGTCGTGGGATGCGTACTGAAACACTCCTTCCTTGGTAATATCACGTAAAGATGTGTGCATTTCATCTTCAACAACGGTCATCCAGGCTTCAACGGGACCTTCCACTGGAGCAGGAGTACGCATGGTGTATCCTTCCTTCTCTACTGATGACATACCTTCAACAATCTTGTTGTTGCGACCAAATTGCATCTCTTTAACGTTGTCAAACAGCTTCAATAGATGGATTTGGATGGAGGTAGGGTCGGAGTTACCGAGCACTGACAGCAACTCATCATCGGATATAAAGAAGAAGCGAGGGAATGCTTTACGCTTGGTATCGAGGTAGTCCGACAAGGATTTCTGGCAGTTATCGAGGCGGTCCGAGATGGCTTGCAGGGTAGTGAGTCTATTGTCACTCGTACATGCATCAACCACGTTCGGATTCTTGCTGGTTGCAGCCATGATAGTTTTAAACGCCTTGTCGATGCCATCGAAGCGCTTGGCTTCCTCTGGCAACTGCAGCCGGATATCCTCGGCACCAATGAAGATACCTTCTAGATACGCCCACTTGCGTTGCACAGTGAACCATATCTCAAGGCATTCTGCTACAATATTCAAGGTTTTCTCCCACTTACGCACTCGATCAACAAAGGTTCCAACGAATCTACTACCAGAGACGGTTTGTAGGTTCAACATGTTGTCTTCTAGCTCTAGCTTCAACTCATCTGCAGCGCGCAGGATACTTCCTCTTTCCACGCCGTCTTTCTTGTACTTGATGACAACCAATGAGTTCGATCGCCATGCGTTTTCTATCTTGGACAACTCGTTCTCGATCTTACCCTCTTGCACTGCCTCGTTAATAATCTCTTCAACTAACGCAGTGAACTTGAATAGTTCCATGGCAAATATGTTACCGAGAGTAAGTGTCTTGAGACTGGTGTCGAAGGCAACACCAGTTACATCCATTAGCTTCTGCCAATGACGAGTCTTCATTGCGTCGTTCTTCAAGTTAACCACCAGAGGAAGCGCCTCCTTGAAATTGGCTAGCTTGCCTTCTACCATCTTAAATGTATAAATTTCTTTCAAATATTTAGGGAACTTGCGTGCTTCTTTCTCAAAGTCATCAGCTCCTTTCTGCAGCGCGGCGATGTCCAGGTCGCCCCACAACATGGAGGCGAAATTGTCTTGGAACTCTTTGAATTGTATGTACAAACCGTATATCTTGTCGAGCTGGTCCATCTCCTCGATGGTCTGCTGCAGCAATGGGTAAGGCTTCACGTCTAGGTTGAAGAGATTTTGTGCATTGATAAGCTCAGCTTTCTCTTTGTTGAGTTTAGCAATGCGTCGCTTGTACTGACCCATTAACTCCACACCGTCATCTAATGTCACTGAGGAGATACCGGGACCAGCATCTAAAAACTCTTTACGCAAGAGTTGTAACGACTCTCTGAATTCAACGTCTTGATTTGCAGTCACCACGCGAAACTTTTCCTTGGTATCCACAAGTCTCAGGTCCCTCGTGCGACTGTCGACGTATATTTTCTTCCATTTTTCTTCTATTGTCATGGCGTTTGTCAGCTCTTCCGATGGCACATTGATACTGTATCTAGTGATGGTGCGGTAGCGCTCATTGATGTCAAGGATCTCCAGCTCGATGTCCAGAGTCATGTTAATGATGTCGGTTATAACATTCAACACAAACTTGAGGGCTTCTAGGTCGGTAGTCTCTGCTGCTATATGACCTTCAAGGGTATTCAATCTATCTAGTAAGTTGTTCAACATTGAACGTGATGAGTTCAAGAGCACATCACCATAGTCATTGCGCCAGATCTCCGCTTGTTTCACTACACCAAGTACCACTAATGTCATGTCAAAGGAGAGGAAATTAATGGTTTTGTCTGCCGACTCCTTCTCCACCGCGATCTTGATGTCCTGGTAGTACTTCATCAAGGAGTCTAGGTTAGCGCAGGTTGGTACTGTCTTCTCTATTTGAATTTTTCTCTTTGGATTCCACAACCCAATAGTTCGGTCGTACTTTCTCCACTCATCCAAGTACTTGTTTGTCGAAGCAAACACTTCACTCAACTGCTTGGTGAATGCATCTATCATCCCATTGATCTTGGGGTTGAGTAGCAAGTCTTGGTAGTGTGAGAATACAAACGGCTCGTCGTCTTCATTCATGATCTGTGGCTCGGTGGGGATGCACGTCCCGAACATCCAGCGCACAAAGGAGCGGCCAGATTCTACGATATTACGGACAATTTTATTCAAGATCTTGTCGAATTCATTGATTGGTGGGGTTAGGGACAGCTCCTTGCCGTTGAGACTGACGAGTACCTTGAATAGCGGAGGTGAGTCCTCGGCGTTGATGAAGCCAAGGAGGACTGCAATAGAGCCCACAATCATGGTGCACAAGGCGTTGTATACTTTCTTCTCCCAATAGTGGTAGTAACCAGCGAGAATAGGTGATGAACCAGAGGCTGTTTTGGCAACAACTTCTTCAATTTTCATCAAGAAAGTATCACCAATTGTCTTGTATTCACTGACTAACGCATCGATACGAGCAGTCCTTCTTGCTTCAATTGTCTCGTAGAACTCGCCAATATCTAGGGATTCGAATGGATGGGATGCATCGCCGGTAAAATGGAAATCCTTCCCTTGTATGAGCAAAGTTGTAGATATCTTATTGATGACGTCGTCGATCATAGAAGCATTCTTCTGCACTTGTGAGATAGCAGAACCAAACCTAACTAGCGCAAGATTCAAGTCTTCAATGTATGCATGTATCCGTTGAGATGTCCAATTCAATGGGTAAAACCCTATCTTGATAGTGTAGTTAAGGTCATCAATGGATGTCTTGAGTAGCTGCATCTCGATTGGTTGCAACGTCGACATCAAGCGATCATACTCGAATAACTTGGCGTTTAAGGAGCGAATAATATCCTTGTACTTCAACTCCTGCAGGGTGATGTTCAACGCTGCCTCGGGGATACGAAAGCCTAATTTATCTAGATAACGTGATTCTTTGATGATAACTTTCAACTCGTGTGAGAAATAGACGCGGTAAGGAGCTGGTGGTAACTCAATAGTACCGTCCTTACCAAGGACACCTTTTGTTGCAGTGTTGTAGGAGGAGATGGATCGTAGCACAGGAAGCTTTAACTTTTCTGTCACCACAGCCGCGACACTGGACTCCCAGTCACTGAAGATGTCGCTGATGTACTGATCCACTGATCGCGCAAATTCAAGGTAGTTAAGTCTGACTTTATCACCTACTTCATCGTTCAACAGCCCATGTCCGTGCTTCTTGAACCTAATAATAGGTCGCTTGGCACGGTGATACAGGTCCCGCGCCCAGGCTATTGCACCTGCACATGGTGGGAAGTTCTTGTATATAGGAGGGCAGTCTTTGTTGCTCGTGAATGTCTTCTTCATCGAGTCCAGCTCGCGGTTGTACTGCTCCAGAATATCTTGGTACCGATCTGATATTTGTTGCTTCAAACTGTTTCCAGAGTCACTAGAACCACCAATCTTTTGAAAATTTTGTACTAATTCAAAAGCTCCTTCAGCAGATCGCAGCTTGCGGAAGGATTCCTTGATGAATACTTCCGTGAGCTTCTCAATCTCAACGACACTGCTGCGGAACCGCTTCATGATGGCATCCCATGGTTTCTCATATGATTTATCAAATATTTTATCTTCAAATGGAATTTTTAACGGTAATGAAAGTCCTTCTACTCTCTTCATGACCTCGTCGATACCGGAGCTGTTACCGGTAACTGCTTTTAACTCTGGTCCCAAGAATACACGGAAGCGATCTAGTGCCTCTAAGATTTCTAGGATATTCGAGCAGATGTCACTGATGTAATCAGTCTTACCGAATAGGGTTTTGCGGTCAAACTCCCAACGATGGTCGGAGCCGCTGTCTTCGATGCGCTTTCTCATGCGGAAATAATTATCACTCCAACTGATCATTATATCCCGTGACTCTTGCACTAAGACTCTTGACTTGGAAAAATCCATGGCTAATACTTCGCTTAGCTTGACCTCTTCACGGACTCGTTTGACTAGTGTTTCCGCGATTGTTTCCATCAACGGCGCCATTCGATCGTCAGTATTGTAGTGACGAGAGATGACCCATACCATTCGTAGACCGTTAATCATGGATTGCATCGACTCAATAACTGTCTGGAAAGAGCCGTTAATCACGTGTTTAAAGTGACGTTCAACGGTTGTTAAGAACTTAACGTTGTCTTTCGCCTCCAAGAACAACTTGCTCAACTCACCCAAGTGAAAATTGAATGCTGGAAGCTGGGGATTGTCTATTAATTTCAACACCGCCAACATTTGCTGCACCTTTGGACTGGATATTTGCTCATACAAACCTGATAAGTTCGTGCTTCTTTCGCGCCAGAAATCTATTTCTTCTAAAGGTGTTTTCACTGCTCTAATGCGTTGATGTTCTGCTTCTACACTGGCTCCAATGGTAGAGGTCCACTCTTCTAGTGCGGACTCAATTTCACTGATTATATTTTGATCATTGGATGCCACGACAGCCTCAGGACTTGCGATGTGAATGGCTGGGATAAACAACTGTATATCGCCCCTTGACTGCTGCACTACATTACGCACGGATTGTTCAAACTTGGATATATTAGATCCAAATTCATTTATTAATGCATCACTTATGACTTCGTTACCACTATCTACATCAGATTTCTTTTGACTTTTTACGAATCCTTTCTTACTAACCATTGGCATATACACTTGGTTCATTAGTGTGGCAATAGAAGATAGTAAATCACCAGCAATAAAACCAATTTCAAAGAATTCATATAGGTTGTTGGTACCATTCTCGTTGACTAACGGTACAATACCATCAGTAGTGCGAATAAAGTAAACAGTTTGTCTATCATTCATCTCTGTTGTCATCTTGTCTAGTCCCATGTATAATACACTTTTCTCAACAGTCTCATTCCTAGTTAATTTTACTAATTTTTTCTCAACAATAGTTTCATCATTTACATTTGCTTCACCTTCAGTTGGCTCAGCACCGCCATCTTTTTTCTCTTCGCTTACAACAGGATTGGCAGTTTTCTCCTCTTCGCTTGGTGCAATAATCTGTTCTTTTGTCTCTTCTGAGGCAGCCACACCATCGATATTTTCTTGAACATTCCCATTTTCATCAACTATATTTTGATTTTCTAATGAATCAGCTTCTACCTCATACTCAACTGCAATCTCTTCTGTCCATTTTTGACAAGCAAAGAATAAAATGGATCCATTGCCGTGTTTATTGCTTAGATAATCTGTGATATTTTGTCTATTGATACCAGCAGACATTGCTCTCTCAAGTGAATCAGTGAAGAAATCATCAAATGTCTGCGTGGGCAACTCAAGCGCCATCACCACGCGCTGTCGGAGCCACTTATATCGCTCATCGTCCATGATTTGGGTCATTTTTTGCTCCAAATCGGACTATTTATTTTGAACATTGACTGTTATACTTTTTGTTTTAAGGGATTTTGTTAGGGCATTCGGATCGTGAAGGTCGAACACACAATAAAGTTACAAGTAAGGGACCCAAAGAGAGGATTATAGTTAAAGTTAATGTGGCTAATCATCTTGCTAATTATTAATCATGTATTAAAAAATTTAACCTTATGACCTACTTTACTCTGAACGTATTATAGATGTTAGATTTGTGCTATTAGAGATTTCTTCTTTTCTTTCTCTAATGTCTCGACGTATATAGTAGTTGCTACTCAATCCAAAATAATATGGGCCGGAGGTCCTCGAGGCTCTCGAGCTGGAGAGTAGTCCTACTCATAACTCATATTGTACTATCAAGAATTGATTACATGAAGAGTATGATTGTTATGTTGCATTTCTAAGTTATATTGATTTGCATCTGCAAATGCATTTATAGACATAGTATCAGTATTCTATCAAGAATTAGAGGAAACAATATTCACAGGTTAATGATCACTGTCGTGAAAGTGGTGGCATACTTATTGTAAGCATCTGGCAATTGCAAGGCGTCATACAACTTGCTGTATGAAGAAAGTGTAACCTACTTATAATCGTAAGGTATAATGCAATTGATATGATTATACAAGGTAAGTTACTCTTTCCTTTTGCTGTTTGTGCTCGTGACTGGTTTCAAGGAAGAGAGCAAAGTAATTAGTTGAATGAATCATTCTTGAGAATACTCACTAAGGGAAATCAGAGAAACCAGTCACATTACTATTAATCAATAATTCATTCTTTACAATTCAACAATTTATAATATCTCATATATTTCGATTATAGGATTGAGCATGTCGTTCTTGCCCGACGAGTCCGACTGAATACTCATGATGTTTCCGGAGCAGTTTTCAGAATTTTCACATGTAACACGTTTACGTACTAAATAATTGTAATTGTTACTAAAAATTTGAAATTTACTTAAATATTCCATTCGAATGTCAAGAGCTGCCGCTTTGGTCTTGTTCGCT
>JACCDO011359899.1_pt1 | contig 15647 bp, 5 predicted proteins | sample 7446101 | NCBI WGS metagenome assembly JACCDO01 (sample SAMN15323440, study PRJNA562643) | freshwater metagenome | isolation source: river surface water | place: USA:Blue River Watershed | collected 2017-08-16
CCCAAGAGCCGCGCTCTGCTCCAGCGTCGGGGAATCCCCTTCTTCCGGGACATCGTCGAGATCCATTACTGGGACACCCACATAAAGAGTGTCTCCCCTTCCGGTTCCGCCTGAGACGATATCTTCAAGGGCTTGCGATCCGTTCACAAGAATAGAAGAGCCTGTTACCGAGTTGCCTTTTACATCCTTGAGGGTAACAACACACCCAGCAAGGACTTCTTCGACAAAGATTCCGTTACCTCGGGAGTCTGTCAGGGCGTAAGAAGTTCCGTCAGGCTGACCCCACTGGACCATCTGGTCAGGCTCGAACTTCGGCGTCGATAGGTCGATATCTCCACTCTCAATCGAGTAGAGGCTCCCGGTGCTCGGGGTTCCGGAATCCTTCGTGTCAAACAGAAGTTTGGTGATATCCGGATAACCAGAGTTATCGTCGAGAGGGAAACTCCCCAAAGTCAGTGGCGTCGCTACGACCGTGGCTTTCCCAACCGTGCTTACAACGAGCGTGCTGCCCGGATAGTTGGCCGCGATAATCCCGTTGAGCGCAGCATCCAACTCAGCAGAGCCTTCCGGGTAGTAAGCCCAAACTCTTGCGCGAGGATAACGGTTGCGGGCTGTTACTTCTTGAACCCCTGAGATTTCTCCGAGAGCAGGATTCGCCACGGCCCCGATCGCTGTGAGTCTTGTTCTAACAGTGCTTTCGGTTTCCTCCCCGACACGGGGTCCGGGCGTTACGACTTTCCTGCCTGCAGTGTAGTATCCCGGATCTGTAAAGCCCTTCGAAGAACTTTGTGCTCCGATACCGGGAAGAAGTCTTGAGAAGTGCTTCGTTCTTTCCGGGAACAGGCGGGAGATCGGATGATTTTCCCACATGTCTTTAAAGAGGCCCGGAACATCGATCGCTGGGAACAAGAAAGCAAGACCTCGAGGGCGACCGAACCCTACAAGGATACGATCGTCCATGTCGTTTCGTACAAGATCAGCTTGAAGCCCAGAAAAATAATCGAGGTTCTGAGAATCTGGGGTCTTCCCGTTCGTCTCTCCGGGATGTTCTGTCGGGTCAGGAACTTCTGCTGTAGTCGGGTCTACAAGAGGATCTTTCTCGAGATACCAGCCGTTATTGGTATCGTAAGCAGAATTTGACCAAGCATCGAGGATTTCTCTCCAGATAAGTCTCTGGTTTAAATCTCCCGAGATCTCATCTTCCCAACCCGGAGGGGCGTACCGCTTGTTGTGCCCGATAAAGAACTTGAACTTGCCGTCTTTATCCCCGATAATCCTGCCGTCGATGGTCTCAAGAACTTGCTCGAAAGCGACCACGACCCCGTTGTAGAACTCTACAAAAGCACGAGCTGCACGGTCTTGATCTCCGAGGTTCTGAACTTCTCCCCTCAAACCAAGCGAACCTTGCGTAGAGTTATCTCCCATGCCCGGAGCCATAACTACAGGCCCGCCTCCCCCAAGAGGAAGAGCTTTACCGAGAGCGATCTTCGCTACAGCAGGAAGGTAGTTCTCAAGAGGCTGTACCTGACAATAGAAAGAGTCAGGGTTCCGGAAAGTATACTTTGCCCCCAAAGCCGAACCGAGTATCCGGTTGGTCTTGTTAGGGAAAGACAGGTACAGATACTGGGCTTTGTACTTCGGGAAAACAACAGCCCCTTCCTGAATCTGCGGACCAACGGTTTGAAGCGCAGTGTAAGAGAAAACAAGTTTCTCCCAAGGCTCAAGTCCCTTTTGGCTCGGATAAAGAAAAGAAACTCCTCCGGTGCTCGGGTCGGAGGTGTAGTGCACTCCGTCTACGAGTTCCACGCCGGGAAGTTCTGCTCCCTGATAATCTCGAACCCCGAGCAAGAAAAGCCTGTAAGGCTCTTGCAACAAGAACGGGGAAATCCCAATAAAGATAGAAGGGTTCGGGGGATAGATTCTTCTTACGGAGATGTAAACCGTGTCTGACAAAGTGTGAGAAGTCGAAGTAGGGGGAGAAATAGAGATACTTGTATATCGCCCTTCTTCTACGAGAGAGCTCGAAACTATTTGGTAGGGTCTTCCCGCTAACTCGAGTAGATGCCCCGGCTTGGAATAGTTTGTTAAATCTCCAATAAAGACTACAGTAGAGTTTCCAGCGTTCACAGGTAGGAGAGGGTTTGTACTCTGGTCTACAGAAAGAAGAAAGCCTTCTTGCCCGCCGTTTGCCAAATCGATCGGCAGGTTGGAAAGAGCAACTAAAGCCTCATTTCCCGGAGACCGACTTCCGACCTCTACTTCGAGGGGTGGGAAAATCTCAACAAAGGTCTGATCAGTAGAACTGTCGTAGGTGGCAACTTTGATGTAGAAAGTCGCAGGTCCTACAACAAACAGCTGGCCTGCAATAACTTCGGAGGTTCTATCCCCTTCGAGATAGAAAGTGCTCTGTTCCGCGAGCAGAAAAAACGGCTTTCTGTAGACAGGAGTTTTCGAAACGGTGAAGTTACACTCTCCTCCGAAAGCCTCCAACACGCTGTAGTTGATCTGTACCGAAGTCCCTGTGGTAACAGCCGTCGTAAAAGAAACTGTGCTGTTGTCGTTTACAACAGCTGTAACAGAACCTGCGAAGTTCTGTAACTCTGGGCCGACCCAAATCGCTTCGCTCCCTCTGGCACCCAAGGTTCTGCCAGTAGGGTTGAAAGAATACGTGTAAGTGTCTACCTCAGAAGCCCCTTCCAAGCGCACTAAAACTGGCAAATACTCGACCACAAGGATCGGGTTTCCATCAGAATCTAACTTCTTATCCCCGGAAGTGCTCGCAACCCAGTACTCGGTCTCTACAATTTGATACTCCCGCAAGGGGGTGTTCAGGTAGAAAGATCCGTTGATGGGGTTTATCTTGGCGTCGAAGTTTCCTCGAACTACGAGTTCCTCTACGAAATAAGCCTCTTGCCCCGCCCAAGTTGTAGCGTCTGCCGATGAAAGAGAAACCTCTCCCGTGCTGGGGTTTATCTCAGCTTCTCCAGCACTCAACAGAGAGGGTGCGAGGAAAATCTCGTCCCAATAGACGATTTCTCCTTCTCCGTCTGAGAGTACATTGCTTCCAAACCGGATCTCTCCCGAGATGCCCGTGCCATAGCCCCCAACTTCTATGAGATTTACATCTCCGGTAAAAGCAGAAACCACAGAGAGGTTTCCAAGACCCGTGCTGTAGACTTTCTCCCCGATGCGGATCTGAAAGTACGCAGCTCCCCCGACAGAAGAAAGTTCAAAGTGAGGGCTATCCTGATAAGGGATCTCTAACCCAGTTTCTTGGATAACCCCGACCCGTACTCCCTGCATTAAGAAAGTCGCAGAAGCCTCGTTAGCAGGGTTCTGGTCCAGAGTAAACCGGATAGAAACAATCCTCTCAGAAGCCAGAGCTCCTCGTACAACTGCGGTGTTTAAATCCGGAACTTCCCCAAGAGGAGAAAGTAGGCGGATTTTCCAAGGCTCTTCCGCAAAATGGCTAAAAGGAACAAGCTGGAGATCTGCTAAAACCGTTGGATCATAAACATCCGGCAGCTGGGCTTCCCAGATCTTCCAAGAAACAGGAGACTGTAAGGGAACAGGAAAATCAGGACTAACCTGTAAGGTGGTCTTGCCCCCTGAAAAGGTCTTACCGATAATCGTGTAGACGCCCTTGTCTTCTCCGTTTAGAACTTGAAGTAAGTAGCCTTCTTGAACTTTGGTGTATAAATCCGTCTGCAGGATAAGGTCTTCCGCAGCGTTCTGACTAAACTTGGGATTCTGGAAAGTATCAGTAAGGCCGATAACTCCGCCGCCCCCAGAGAAAACTTCTCCCCCCTGCTCCTTTATGAGGACGGCTTGGCCGCTCGCTCCTTCTCCGGGAACAACAAAGTCTTCCCCGAGCGTTAACTCAGAAAGGGAAGTCTCTCCGACTTTCTGGAGGTACAAGCCATAGTTGGCCCCTGTTGGTGCCATGGCTTCGCTCGATAAGGTTTCTTGAAACACCCCGACATCATCTAACTGCAGGGTGTTAGTCGGATTCGGGATAAGCGTGCTGGATACTTGCCCTCGGGTAGTCCAACCAAATCTGAGATTATCCCAGTCGTATTGAACCCCTACGCCGCTGCTAAGTCCCCAGTTCTTGAGCTGAACTTGATTAAGCCCCAGAACAGTGACAAAATGCACCCCGACATCGAAGCCGGGAACATCTTCCAGGGGAGGATTGTTTACCGTGAAAAATGGAGTTCCGGAAATACTCTCTGTAAGAATCTTTCCGTTGGTAAGCCCGCCTCCAAAGTTGGCCGTTGCCCGATAATCAGGAACCGAAGAAGATCTATCGAGGTTTTCGGGGCTTCTATACAAACCAAAGGACATCCCGTTATCTGGGAGCCACCGGAAATCCTCGCTTGAGAGATCTACTCTCCAAGAAGGGAGAAACCCCAGAACTGCGTGGCCTGAGAAATCCGAGGGCGTCGCGTTCCAACCGATCTCTACAGAACCGGAGGTCAGATTTGGAGACTCTAATGAGACTCTCCCTCGGAATACCGAAGCTGATCCTACGCCAGATCCGGCACTGATAACAGAGTTTAGAGAATCTGCGATTTCCTGCGCCGTGTAACTCTCCCCGTTCGCCGGAGGGGCCAGTACCGAAGCATCCCACAGGTAGGAGTTCCCGTCGATAGCGAAGGGAAGAGTCTCAGTTCCGGAAAGCACCCAATTTTCTGAATAGCGAGAATAGATTCTCGCCTCAGAAGCCCAAACCATCGGTGAGGTTTGAGCCTGCAAGAAATAAAGTGGCTCACCCCTAAGTCCTCGACGGCGGAAATCACAACGAGAAGCATTTGCGACAGGAGCAGAAGCAGGATTTAGTTTGGATACTACAGCTTCTGTTTTTGCGATCTTAAAGTTGAGAACCGGAATCTCATCGTCGTACTCAACTACAGAAAGATCCTCGAAGGCTTTGCTCTGCGTAAAAAGAAAAGTATCCCCGAACTCTTTGAGGGTTCTGGAGAGTCCAGACCCATTAGGTCGGGTTTGCGGGTCCGGGGAGGTGTCCGGAGAGTCCCCTGACCCGTCAGGAGTGTACAAAACTCCCGAACTTCCGGGAGGAGGAAGAGGGCTTCCTCTCGTAATGTACAGCTTTCCAAAAAGAGGTAGTCCCGCACCCCCGGCTTCTTCCCCGATAATTGGGGCACCATCTTCGTTAAAGACCGGAGAAGCTGTTTTCGTCTTTAGGGGCTGCTGAGTAAGAGAAACCCCGTCATAATAAACTTTGCAGCCAAGATAAGCGATGTCGTAAAGGGATTCCCCCGGAATAGCCTTTTGAATATCTACCAAAGAAAGAACAATCTTTCCAGTAGCGCGGGACCAGTAGAATTCTCCTTCTAAGACCCCCGAGGGAAGCGGGAGGTCTGAGTCTTTGTCTACAGGAATCGGAGATAGATATCTCCTGTACCCGAGGCGAACGAAAGGATAATCTGTTGGTCCCGGAACAGGAGCCAGTACAAACTGGCCTACAGTAGAATCCTGAGGCAGACTCTTGAGCTCTCCGAGCACTCCCTCATTGTCAGCAGAAAAAGACTCCGGGTTGTACCAGAGGGTTATCCCTGCATTCAGGGAGACCCAGGCAGGGTTCAAAAACACAACCCCGTTGGTAACCCCTACAACAGCATCGTAAGAAGAAGCGGAAGGAGGGAAGCTGCTTCCCTCGGCTTCTTCGTTAGACACAACAAGAACAGAAAGAGGAGTTCCTGCTGAGTCTGGGTAAACTCCTGCTCGAATCAGCGCATACTCTTCCGGGGAGGTGGGGTTTCCGGGAAGAACATCCCCTACGGCAAATCTTGTCGGGGGCGGGGAAAGTTTGTAATCTCCGTCAGACTTTGCAGCCCCGAGATTCTGCGGGGAACTTCCCTTAAAGGGCTCCCACCTTGAAGTAAGACCTCTCCAACCAAACCGAGTAGCCTCAGAATCGTTTCTTGACCACCAGAACTTCTGCCCCGCAAGGACGTAAGAAACAGTGAGGATAGAGTCCCCTCTGGAAACAGAGAAACCCCCACCGAAATCTAACACGGCTTGTTGATTAAGGGTGATTTTCCCAGTAGTCGGGTCTGCGTTGACAAACCCCGCAGTGGGCGAAGTCTCAGACTCAATTCCGAGCAAGAAATCTTGGTATGTCAGGAGTCCTGTTTTCTTACGGAGAGTGATAACCAAAACCTTGGTTAAGTCTCTCCCCCCAGAGTCCTGCACGAAGAAAGTTTTGGTGCCGTCTTCGTAATCTCCGGAATCTACAGACAAAGACCCTTTAGCCGGAGAAACCCAAGCTGGATCTCCCGCTACAAAATAAGCGTCAGAATCAAGCACCGAAAGAGAAGAAGTATTCGCAGCCCAGAGCAAATACTCTTCGTCTGATCTTCTATCCTGGGATCTCTCAAGCACCGCTGCACGGTACATGTCAGCCCACGGCTCAATAACTCCGGCTGGCACGGAGGTGTAGCCCAACGCAGCAACCTGAGAAGGCGTGAGCGTGTCTCGAGAAACCCCGGAAGTAACTTCCCCCGTGGAGGGAGAGTTACCAGAGGCAAGCCTTGCGGGACGGAGTACCCACCCTTGCAGGTTTACAGCCAAGTTCTTACCTCTTAGACGATTTTGGACTTACTTGTGCCAACCGCAGGAGCAGGACCCGCCGCACCAAAAGCGATACCTGTACCAGTACCCGTCAGCACCATAGTTGCTATACCGTTCGCAAGCCCGGATGCCAGGATCGGAGACTGTGGGCCAACTAATCCTTTTGAGGCCATTGCCCCCACCATCAAACTTGTCAGGCTAATCGGGTCCGCGAAAATAACTTTAGAGACATCTGCTCCCACAGCACCTATGGCTGATCCTGAGTAGAAAGCAGAAGCATTGAGGGAAGTGCTTACCCCGATTCCAATAGCGGAAGAGATTCTCGGGGAAAGCGGGCCTGAAAAACCCGCAGCTAAAACCGTAGCCGGAAGAGGAATCGGCGTCGGGGGAATAAAGAGCTTCCCAGCAACAATCCCGGAACTAACAGTTCCTGTAACGACTCCAGACACTGAAACACTTGTTGGGATCTTAATCCAAACAGATACGGCTTGCCCCACTGCTGAAGCAAGTAAGTACCAGCTCGGCCCAGTAAGGTCTGGGGCTGCTGCAATAATCGCTGAAGTTACGACAGGTTCGGTAACGGGCATTCAGTTGACCCTGAAGTTAGGAACCCCGACGGACCCCGAAAGCAGATAAGTTCTACCTGTAAACGGATCTAAGCAACCATCCGTAAGAACTCCTCCTGGCTGTAGCGAACCTACTGTTACGGAGACCAGAGGAGAGGCGATAATTGTGCTAACCGCGCTCCTTATCGCAACGCCTGCGGTTCCAGAAACCGAAGCTGCTCCGGTTTTGGCTTCTAACTTTGCAGTGCCGATAGTTGCAGAAAGATTAGCTCCAAAGAGGCTCAAAGACATCTCTTGGCCCAAAAGGGGAAGCCCGTAGTTAACAGAAGCCTTTGATCCTGGGATACTTGGGACACCCAGCAGGTCGAGAGGGTTTGCAACTTCTACTTCGTACTGCCCTGCAGAAACACCCGCAAAGTGGTTTCCAATTTGGATGTTTTCTTTCCGGTTTCCCATCCTTATCAAGTATTCGTCGACTGCCCCTCCGATAAATCCTGTCAAAGGAGTAGCAGAGAAAGTAGTGCTCCGCACAGCCCCGTTAGTCGGGAGACCGTTTTTGGGGCCAGAGAAAGTCTCTTCGACTTTTCCGTTAACTGTAAGCCCATACGTCTTTGAGCTGAGATTTATTGTGTCTGAAGCGTTTAGATTTATCAGATTGTTCGCGGTGGCCTCAACAACATCAGCTTCGGACAAAGAAACTTTCTGGCCTGTTATCTTTACAGTGTCTACAGCTGAGAACAAAGCCCCCTTCGCGCTCTCTAACTTCAGGGCGTTCGCAGGGGGGTCTCCCCCAGGGAATAATCCGTCTATCCCTTGTTGTTGTGCTGCTCCACCATAGATAGAAACCGCCCCACCATTAGAAGAAATCTCAACCCCGAGGTTATCTTGAGGTCTGCCTCGTCCCGTGTTTACAAAAGAAACCAGACCATCGGCTTTGACTCCATAACTCAGACCAGAGTTATCAGCACCGTAAACGCTGGTCTTACCTGTCTGGAAAAACTCTTGGTGGGAGCTCGAGCCTTTTCCTGGAAAGTAGCTCCTGAGCGTGCCGCCCTTTGTGATGCCCATAAAAGCCTCGGGGGCTTTCAGGTCGTAAGGGTTTCGCACACGCACTAAGAAAGCTGCGTGCTCAGTAGGGGGCTCTCCTGGAAGAGCTCCGCGTACAGAAGGAGAGAAAACTCCGTTCTGATCATAAAGCTGGGGGACGAGAGGAACTCCATAAGAGTCTCTATCCCAATAGGGGTCGTTTCCGACGGCAGTACCCAGAACGAGAGAAGCCATGGCTTCGTTCGGGCTTCGGTTCAGGGGATTAATATCTCCTCCCCCATCAGTGGAAGCTGTCGGGGCGGTCTGGAGAATCCGATCGATGTCGACGCCGTCTGTCTGTTCCGTAACGGGAAGAGTTCCATCAGAAGTATGCGAGACTTCTACTCTGTATTCTGAGTAAACTCTCGTTCCGGGGGTGAGCACGCCGTTATCAGAATCTATCGAGACTCGATGTATCGGCTTGCCCCCGTAAACAGCATCCGGGACATTTAGCCCATCGTACATCTTTCCAGTTTCGTCGAGATACAGCCCTCTTTGCATAAATGTTACAGGGTCCGCCGTGCCGAAGTCTACTTTTACAGAATCTCCGAACACCTCGTTCGGAGAGTATGTCTGAATTAAGTCCGAATCAAAGTCGAGAGAATCTGACGGGATCGGATTTCCTTCTTCATCTACTTGCTTTTCTCCGGCCCAAACTGTTCCGTCTCCGTATGTCTGCGTCGGAAGCAGTGTAGCATCTCTCTGCACCATGCCGGAATAAACCCTTACTCCCGCACCTGCATGAAAGGTCTGCAGAGACCGAGTTACCAGAGCTTGGTCTTGGTCTCGAAGAAGAATCTCGTTTCCTCGACGGTTTGCGAGAAGTACGCTCTCATTCAGAACGATGTCTGCGCCCTGAGAAGAAGATCCAACAAGGTTTCCGGCGTCCATCTGACGGAGCTTTACCCTTCTTCGACCGTATGAACCTGTTAGGGTTTCTTTCAGTGCGGGAGTCAGGTTCAGTTCTTCTTCGGGGAGAGCTGAAGAAACAACCCAGTCATAGCCCGCCGCAGAAGAAGAAACAAGCCAACCTACAATGTAAGGAACTCTCGTTCCCCCAGACTCAGCCGGAGAAAATCCGACTACGCAAAGGTCTTGAACCTCGGGCATTACCCCGAGAAAAGATCTTCCTCCGGCTCCCGGAAAAGTGATCGCCACGTTGTCGTAGGAATCTTCGTTCCCTGTTAAGCAAAACAGAGAACAAGTCATCTTCTTAGAGTCTACGCGAGTTACTTTGGCCACCCGGAGAGGGAACTCATCTCCAGAACCTCCGGCTCTTTGCTTGCGGAGTTTCTTTTTGCTGCGAAGGTCTTGGACCATTTGGGCTGCGGAGATCTTCATTTAGCCCTCTTCCGGGGGTAGTTGCCCGGCGAGATTTGTTATTCCAGAAGTAAGGTTCTCTGCGGCCTCCGTATAAGAGCGCGCGACATCTCCCTGACTTGTAAACTGTTCTGCCAAGTTTGTGTTCCGAGTATCCAGATATTCCCCAGAGAGGGTCTTCTGATTGTACTTCCACTCGGTAGTTTGCGGCGTGTAAACTTGATCCTGCATCCAAGGAACAAGAGGGTCTGTGCCGTACAGATCCGCAAATTCTTCCGAAAGAGCAGCAACCAGAAACATAGAGTCACTGCCCCTACATGCACAGGCTACTTCCCCGTAGGTAAGTCGTGCAAGATTTTCTGCAGCTGCTTCTGAGGTAAGGGACTGGCCTCTTGTAAAAGAAGTCACGGGGATGTTACGGATAAACGCAAATTCAGGAGTCTCCCCCTTAAGGATCGCTTCTACGACACCCTGCAAATGGGCTAAGTCGGTGTTAAGCCCTGCGAGCACGCTTGCCTTATCCTGAGGGGAAAACAACTGCGAATTGTTTAAGATGTCAACAGCTGTTCTGGGATTTTGGGAACCGTACTCTTCAGCTGCCCAAGCCACAAAAAACTGTTCCACGGCTTCCATGCTTGATGCATTTATGCTGTAGTTCTGAACATTAGTCTTGCCTTTTGCAGCTGCCTCTGCCGGATCTTTGGTGTCTAACGGAACATCTCTGCTGGACTGCAATAACCCAGAATATCTCTCTATGTCAACGCCTCTGCCGTAGGGGAGGTTCCCAAAAACCTCATACCCAGCTCCGTCAGACACTGGGAAAATTGGCGTCCAAGAAATAAGGTACTTCCCTCCTTTTGTTGCAGAGAAGCCTGTTTCTGCGGTGTCATAGATCTTAGCCGGGGCAGAGTCTGGGACTATGAGTTCTCCGTTGGTGTAATCGCGGATAAAGTCTGCGCGGTACTGCATAAGTCGATCGTAGTTCTCGCTCTTTACAGACCCGTACTTCGTGTCTCCTGATTTGAGAAGATTTTGAACATCGATGGCTTGTTCGACCACTTTTCCGACGTAACCCCAAAGCATCGTCGCAAGAGTAACTGCTGAGTTACGGACGGCGGAAGAATCCTCTTGCCTCGGGAAAGCCTCTCCTGAGGTTTTCCCATACACCTTCGAGTTCTTAGAGAAGATTTTCTGAGCCTCGCTTCGGGCTTTGGTGACTGCGGGTTTGGTGTTAACCCCGCAGTTGTTTGAGAATACGTCGATAGACGCTATGAGCCTCTCGTACTCTACTGTAAATCTTTCTTGTAGGGTGCTCGAAACTTCTCCCTTGGCGGCAGCAGAGGTAAGAAGTCTAAGCATTCGATTTGTAGTTTGAGCTCGATCGAGACGGAAATTCCCGCCCTCAGTCCAAATCTCTTTAACTGCAGAAACTCGGTCTATGGACCTCTGGAACTGAGGTCCAGTTGTAACGAAGCGGATCTCAGATGTCGACACTCGAATTGTTGGGGGGGATTCTCCCCCACTTTCTCCGAGATTTGTAACTTTGGCGATCTCCACGCCCCATTGCGGAGATCCCCCTACAACTTGGATTCCTCTCCCCCCACCAACATCTTTTAGGGTGGGGACTTCTTTGATTGTAGACTCAGGGGCCGAAGGCTCTTTTACTCTCTTTGTAGGGTCTGTTTCTTTCGCGTCGAGATAGAGGTTCTTAGGTGCTTGGTGCTCTTTGTCCGGATGGGAGGAAGAGTAATACCTGTATCGACCAAGGATAGAAATTCCGGGGGCATAATAGTTCTTTAGGGAAGTCTGCAGGGCAAGATAGTTTACAAGCTGCTTGACTTCCGGGGAGTCTATGCTGTTGTAGATTTTCTCTATCTCTACAAGGATTTTTCCGAAAGCTGTACTCGGCTCGGGCTCGAGAACTCCGTCTGCGAGTGCTTTGTCTACCTGCGAGTAAGAGTCTTGTATCTCAGTGAGGGTAAGGGGTTGTCCCCGGAAGTTTCCAGACCTGAGGATAAATGTGTTTTCTGGATCTTTAGAGTCTCTCTCAAGAATCCCCTTAGATAGAGCCAGTTCGACATAAGCCTCAGGAGTAAGGATGCTCCGGGGGATGTCTACCGAATCGATGTTCACTTTGTCGGCATCAAGCGCCAGGATAACATTTGGGAAACCCACGGCTTGAGGGGGTCCGTCGGTATTGCCCGAGTCTAAATATTGCGGATAAGCCATAAGAGGTCTTTGCGGAAACTCTCCAGGAGCGTCTAATCTCACATTGCTGAGGGAAGGTAGCTCTCCTCCCGACGTAGCCGCCATCGGAGGGAACCATTTTGATCTTTTTGCGACGCAGGAAAGAGTCGACGCGCACTGCCCATTAAAAGCGAAAGAGTGCGAGATAGACTTCACATAGTAGAAGCAATCTTGCGAGGGGATGAAAATAGGATATCCGGCTCGCATCTCAGGACGGAGAGGAATAGTGACCGTCGCGTTCTTTACGCCGACATTAGCAAGGTCCAAGCGGTTTACACAAGAGATGTACAGAGCTTGCCTTGCAGAAAGATAGTTACACTCGAAACTCTCTTCTTTGTAGCCAAATCTCGCCACAAGTCGGTAATCTACGAAAACTGCCCCGACCCCCATCCAGTTATCTACGCCGTGTCCCGCGAGGTTTGCAAAGTGGCTTCCCGTGGCTTTCACCATGGTAGCCTCGGGTTCTGTTTCTGTTTCGTTGATAGATATCAGATCTCGGTCCTCTACGACATAAACAGGATCTGTCCTTGTGTCCATATTGTACATAGGGGGCTTAAAGACGATGTCTCCGTCTACGTCTTGGTAGAGCTCGTATCCCGTGATGTTAATGACCTCTTGTGCAATCTGAGACTTTGTCATGTACTCAGATTCGAACAGGTTTACCTGGCCCATTTTCCCAATGTCCAGAATAAACGCCTGCATCTTCATAACATCTACGGCTCTTACTTCTCCATCTTCGGTAGCAGCGAGGGACTGCACCGTAGAAATCTCATTAAACAGGTTCGCTTTCAGTCGATTTTTGAAGTCTTCTGAAGACAAGGGGCGCAGAGTGTTGTCCTTATTGAGGGCCGTGTAAACTCTCTTTAGGATCTTGCTGAATCTGTCACTTTTGGAACTCCAGGCACCCAAGTAAGCCTGCTGGGCTCCGTTAAACAAGCCCCCGTCCACTCCGTACATCCGGAGGTTGCCTTGCTGTTTTGAGAAGTTTTTTGCCCACCATTCTGCGGCATGCGTAAACAGATTCTTGTATTCAGCGTCATCTTCTGCAGAAACGTTCTTAGTAGAGGAGTACTTGAACTCCACACCATAAGCAGCACCGAAAGTAGCCTTTACCAGAGTGTACACGATTTCGTAAGGGTTCATCCCTGTTAGTTTCGAACCGATCAAAGAGGGCTCTACCATCGAGCCTTTCGGACGGCTTGCAAAAACCGCTCCGTTAGTTGAGATGTACTGGGTTTGCCAAAAGTGCAGGAAGTTCGAGCACTGAACCGTAGCGTTATAGAATCCTCCCGAATAAGAATGCGTCACATTGGTGACAACGCCCCGGAATACCTGATAGTACGGATACACGGGAACGTTGTTAGCATCGAATTCTGGACTTACCTCTTGCCCGAGGTTAGCGAAGTTCTTCATGGGGAAGTATCCCCGCATAAAGATCACTACTTCCAGGGAGGGCTGCAGAATAGGCACCCCGTCCCGCATAAACCTGCTTAGTTCGTACTGGGGGATAGATAAGGAAAAGTTCGCCGAAGCTGTTAATTCCGTAGAAGCATCTGCGTCGATGCTCGTGATGTACTTCTGTAGGTTGATCTTCCGGTTACAAGAGGGGCAAGTAGCGAACTCCTCGTAGCCGTTAATCAGAACCACAGCATCGGGGGCGTGCCGGACCAGAGTTCTGTTTTCTACCCAGTTACCAGCAGCGGGTCTGCTCTGTAAAGAAGACATCTTCTAAGCCCCCCTTACAGAATACCTGAAGGTAAGAAAACATCAAGAGGGGTTTCTGCATATTGGTTGACGCCTGTAACATTTATGTACCCTCCTGCGCTATACTCTGGAGAAGTACCTGATGAAGTTGGAGTTATCCGAGAAGTGCTTGAGGGATAACTTGGGTTTGGTGCAGGTGACTTTAGTGGGAGGATTACATCGCTGTTTTGAGCATCATCAAAAACCCGATCTGCAGTGAACTCCATGTTCCACTCAAGACGATTTGGCATAGCCTGATCGTAAGAATAATTAAAGGAAGTGATGTGCCCCACATAAGTTCTCTGGTCATAAGAGATAGAGAGAGCCCCGATCATGTGGTGGGCTCTGGACCCTCGAACAAGATCAAAGATGTATCCGTTGTTTCTATAAAACTGGTAGAGAGAAACAAAGTTCTGAAAAGCAGCAGACTCTCGGCGAGAAGCCCACTGAATACCCGTGGCTACAGAAGTCCGGGTTTGGTTCGGGAAAGTCCCTACAGGATTTTCCCCGACAATAAAGCCTCCCGTCGTCCCCGAGAAAGAAATCGTTGGTTGACCTTCGCCCCACCTCTCGAAGATAAACCCATCTCGAGCTCTGTTCTGGTACTGCTGCACTACAGGGTAAGTAACAGTCATCTCTTTTGGGTTTACCAGAAGAGTTAGAGCTGGGATGCTCAAGATCAGTTCTACCTGATAAGCGATATCCGCAGCTGTAAGGGCGTCCGTAAATACAGCCCTTTCAGTATCTGAAGAGCCGGAAACAACTTGTCCAGCTGACACTATCCTTTGGAGAGTGCTCAGAGCTACAGAAGTCTGATTCCCAGAAACAGTTTGGATCCCAAACAGAGCTCTAACTTCGTTTGCCGTTTGCTCCTGAACTTTTTGGTCTGCGTTAGCTCTTCCGAGAAGGTTTACATCTACGCTGGTTTTGGTAGCGACCAGATCCGGGGGAAGGATCTTTATCCTGAAAGGGGATAATTGCCGAAGAAGCTGTTTTCCTCCGTCTACGGGGATACCTGCTTGATCCTCAAACAAATAAGTGAGGGTATTTCCGGCAGGAAGCCCTGCGTACCTGCTTGCTACAAGATCTGGGCGGATGTTAGCCATTGTTAGTTCCTGTAGATAGGGTCGAGTCTAAGCCTGTAGCGGAAAAAGTGCTCTTCCAGTTTTGGAGCTCCTTCGAAACAGTGAACTCCGCACTCATAGTAAAACTAAACGGCTTATCTGCAGTTTCTGTGACGGAAAAAGAAGAGAACCAGCCCAGATAAACTCCTCCATCGAATGTGAGTTTGATTTGCCCCTGAGCGACGACCTGCCCCCTAATGTCATAGATAGAAGCATTGTTGTGAAACAGGGCGAGCATATCTAAGTAAGAGTCATAAGCGAGGGTTTCTCTCCGAGTCCCTCCGGTTATCTCAGGAGAGGTGATTCCTCCGATCAGTCCTACATAGAGTCTCTTGAATCCTCCAGTAGCCATATCCAGAGTTAGACTCTGTATGTTATCACCCCAGTGCTGCTCTACAAAGCCTCCCCTTGTTTGTATAGATGTGATCGTCTGGTCGTGCTTGATAGACATAGAGTTCGGGTTTACATAGAGGACGAGCTTGATCCCGTCAGGGAGCATCGAAGTCTCTAAATCCGGGGCGAGAATATCAAAGATAACAGGACGCTTTCCGGACCCAGAAGATCCTTCGTCTTGTCCCGCAGGATACATTCCTCTGAAAATCGGAGAAGGCATGCGTTATCCCGGAGGAGAGTGTTAGTAAGACTTCATCCCAGAGTACCCAGTTTCGGTGAGGACTTTCTTGATCACAGAATAAATCCTTCCCTCGTCCCCTCCGTTGATATTGATGATCACAGATTTCCCGCCCCCGCCCGCAGCTTGAAGAGCCTTATCGATAGCTCCTCCGGGCTTTGCACCGTAGAACTGATCCGCAGAATTGATAGGCGTGATCTTTCCTCGAGTGCCATCGCCGCGATAGATAAAGTCATCTGCTGCAGAAGTCTTGGGAACTCCGTACTCGTCTAACTCTACCTCATCGGGGTTAGACTCTCCGGGCGGCTCTCCTCCGCCTCCTCCGCCGCCACCCCC
>JACCDO010618847.1_pt1 | contig 15646 bp, 16 predicted proteins | sample 7446101 | NCBI WGS metagenome assembly JACCDO01 (sample SAMN15323440, study PRJNA562643) | freshwater metagenome | isolation source: river surface water | place: USA:Blue River Watershed | collected 2017-08-16
GCATTTTATATGAGTACATATGAACCAGAATTTGATAAACTTGCAGTTAGAATTGCTGTAAGTAATTTACATAAAACTACAAATGCATCTTTTTCTGAAACAGTACATTTATTAAAAGAAGCAGTAAATTCAAAAACAGGTAAAAGTTTAAATATAATTTCAAATACCTTTTATAATTTTGTTCAACGTAATAAAGAAAAATTAGATGCAAGTATAGTAGCAACTAGAGATTTTAAATTTTCTTATTTTGGATTTAAAACACTTCAACGTAGTTATCTTTTAAAATGTGAAGATAAAATTATGGAACGTCCACAATATATGTGGATGAGAGTAGCTGTATCTATTCATATGCCTTTACTAGAAAACTATTCTGATGATATAAATAAAGAAGCATTAGAAAAAGTATTGCGAAGTTATGATATGATGTCACAATTTTATTTTACTCATGCTACACCAACTTTATTTAACTCTGGTTCAAATTATCCACAAATGTCATCCTGTTTTTTAATGACAATGAATGATGATTTGAGACATATATATACTACAAATTATAGAAGTGCAATGATAAGTAAATATGCAGGAGGAATAGGTATAGATATATCACGAGTAAGAGCAAAAGGAAGTGCAATTCATTCTACAAATGGACAAAGTAATGGAATTGTTCCTATGATAAAAGTATTTAATTCAACTGCATTGTTTGTAAATCAAGCTGGAAAAAGAAAAGGTTCAATTGCAATGTATTTGGAACCATGGCATGCAGATGTTTTTGATTTTTTACAGCTTCGTTTTAACTTGCCTCCAGAAGATATACGTGCAAGAGATATATTTATAGCTATGTGGATAAATGATTTATTTATGAAACGTGTAGAAAAAGATGAAATGTGGAGTTTATTTTGTCCAAACTCAGTTCCACTTCTTACAGAAACATATTCAACTGAGTTTGAACGTATTTATTGTCAAGCAGAAAGTGAAGGTAAATATGTAAAACAAGTAAAAGCACAGGAAATATGGAAAGCTATATTAAATAGTCAATGTGAAACAGGATTACCTTATATATGTTATAAAGATTCAGTTAATACAAAAAGTAATCAAAAAAATATAGGTATTGTTCGTAGTAGTAATTTATGTGTATCAGGTGATACAAAAATATTAACATCTGGAGGTAATTTACCAATTAAAACCTTAGTAGATAAAAAAGTAGAGATTTGGAATGGTTTTGAATGGTCAACTACAGAAGTAAAACAAACATCAACATCATCTTATCTTTTAAAAATAAAAACTTCAAATAAAAGAGAATTAAAATGTACAGGATATCATAAATTTCCAATACAAATTAAATCAGAAAATGTTAAATTAAAAAATGAATATGTATTTGTTGAAGCACAACATTTAAAAGTTGGTGATATTATTTTTGAATGTAAATTGCCAGGGTTTTCATTTGATGAAAATATGTTTATAAGTAAAAGTATACCTTCTGATCCATCTGATAAAGATTATTTTGAATGTAAAAATGTATCAATTACAAATATTAGTTTAGTAGATGAACCTGAACCAACATATTGTTTTAACGAACCATTACGTCATCTTGGAATATTTAATGGCATTCTTACAGGAAACTGTACAGAAATTATGGAAGTTACAGAAGATGATAGTATTAGTGTTTGTAACCTTAGTTCAATTAGTTTGCCGTCATTTGTAGATATACATTCACGTAAGTTTGATTATGTAAAATTAGGTGAAGTGGTTGAAATGATAACAGAAAATTTAAATAAAGTAATTGATATGAATTTTTATCCATTAGAAGAAGCAAAACAAAATAACTTAGATTATCGTCCAATAGGTATTGGTATTCAAGGATTAGCTGATACATTTGCTTTATTAGATTATTGTTGGGGTGATGAAGGAAGTAAACAATTAAATAGAATGATATCAGAAGTTATTTATTATCATGCTCTTAAATGTAGTTGTGAGCTATCTAAAAAATATGGATCATATTCAAGATTTGAAGGATCACCAGCTTCACAAGGAATACTTCAATATCATATGTGGAATACTGAACCTCTTACATCAAATCCAAATAGTGAAATAGTATTAGATTGGAATCAATTGATACTCAATATTAAAGAGTTTGGTTTAAGAAATAGTTTACTTATTGCACCAATGCCGACAGCTTCAACTGCACAAATACTTGGGAACAATGAAAGCTTTGAGATGTTTACAACCAATATCTTTTCAAGAAGTACCTTAGCAGGAGATTTTACGATTGTAAATAAACATCTTTATTCTGATCTTAAAAAATTGGGATTATGGACACCTCAATTAGTAGATCAAATTTTAGCAGCAGATGGAAGTATTCAACATCTTAATCAAATACCTCAACATATACGTAATAAATATAAAACAGTTTGGGAATTGTCACAAAAAATAGCAATTGATTATGCTGCAGATAGAGCACCATTTATTGATCAATCCCAGTCATTAAATATATATTTAGATTATCCAACACATGCAAAATTAACAAGTATGCATTTTTATGGTTGGAAGAAAGGACTAAAAACAGGAAGTTATTATATACATTCTAAACCAGCACGTTCAGCTGTTAAATTTACAGTATCAAATGAAGCAATAAAATCTGTATCATCTGCATCAACATCAACAATTTCTGTACCAGTACCAGTACCAGTACAAAAGAAAAAATTTGTATGTGTAGGTGAAGAAGGATGTTTGAGTTGTGGGTCCTAATAAAGGAACCTTAGGTTCCTTTAAAACCTCCTCTTATTATTATTTTTTAACTTTTTAGAAAAAACTAATACATTTTTATAAATTTTAGATTTGATATTTTACTTTGTACTAGTTTTTTTAAAAATTTAAAAAATAAAATATATTATATAATTTAATCATAAAAGGAGGTTTTAAAGGAACGTAGTTCCTACCTTAAAAGGTAAATTGATTTTTAATTATTAATTAAAATTATTATTAATAGTAACTATTAATAATAGTAAAATGGATAAAACAATAATACAATTATCTAAAAAAATGAAAGAAGAAGATGAAATTAATAAATATAATTGGTTTAAAAATGTAAATATTCGTAGTTTAATTCAATCAAATAAATTGCATTTTAAACGTTCAATAGTTTTAGAACGATTTAATCCATCTATTAAAGTAAAAGATATTAAAGTAGAAGATAAAGTATATCATTTAATAGATGATGGTGAATTATTTGGTGGAACTAAAATGAGATTTATGATACCATATGTAGCAGAAATTAAAGAAAAAGAAATTATATATGCAGGACCAGATTCTGGTATGGCTCAAATTGTATTAGGTGTAGCTGGAATATTATTTAATAAAAAGGTAACTGTTTTTGTAAATACATATAAAGACATGAAATATAAACCATATTTAGTTCATTTTGGAATGAAATATTTAAATATACACTATGATTTTTCAAGTGATGTAAAAGGAAGAACTTTAAAGTCTACACAAGAATGTGCAGAAGCATACTTTAATAATAATCCAAAAGATAAATATATGATACCATTTGGATTATTAACAGATGAGTTTGTAAAACTATTTACTAAAATACTTAAAAATTCATTAAATGATATTTCCTCACCCGAACGATTATGGTTAGTAGTTGGATCAGGAATGATATTAAAAACATTACAAAACATTTGGCCATCAACAGAATATCAATGTGTACAAGTTGGTAAAAAAGTATATAATGATCAACTTAGAGGTACAGAAACAATTGAACCCATTGATAAATTATATATTGCTCCTGAATATTTTAGTGCAAAAGCAATTCATCAACCACCATATGATAGTATACCTTGGTATGATGCAAAATTATGGCAATTTGTATTAACAAATGGTAAAAGTGGTGACTATATATGGAATGTAGCTTCATTACCTACAGAATATAAATTAAAAGAATTTTTATCAATGTTTATATAATTAAAGGAACAATCTTTTCTTTATTATTATTTTTTTAATACTTTAAAAGTATTAAAAAGTAGATTAAAATAACTTGTAATAATTTGGAATATTTAATAAATTAGTAAGGTGATTTTCAATTTGATTTATTTGTTTATGATAAACATGTATATAAAATTCTTTAATAGAATATAAATTAGGATACATGCTAGGATTAATAGAATAATCTTTAAATGTATCTGTTATAAAAAAGTAGTGTAATTTAATTGTATAATGAGGAAATTCAGTTACAATATATTCTAAACTATTCATATAAGATTTAATATTAACATTACGTTGATACCAAAAATAAAAAATATAATTAAAATAAATTTCAATATAAATAGGATCACTAAATTTGCATAAATAATAAATTGTATTTAATAATTCAAAATTACAAGCTAGTGATAAAGATAATTTAGAATATTTTATACCTAGTTGATATAAATAATTTAAATGTTCAATATTGTTAGAACATAATGCAGCATTGACTTCTTTATTTGAAAAAATACATCCTTGATTAATATATTCTTTTACACAATAAGAATGACCTAATAAACAAGCATTTTTAAAACTATTACATTTTTCATGATTTAAACAACAGTTTATAGTTCTAAATAAATCGCAAATTGTAATATCAATTTTTGGTTGAGTTTTTCGTTGTAATATAGATTTATTTGTTAAAATAATATTGGATTGGGATTGATTATTTTTTTCACAAGAATATACAAAATTTATAAATGCTTTTAATCCAATTTTTGATTTTTGCATAACATTATAAATATAATCTTTTGTATATTTTTCTGTATTAAATTTATCATTATATAATAAACGTTTAAATTTAAACATTATAAATTCATAAGAGGTATTATAAAGAAATATACCAAATTTTGTTACAGGTATTTGAAATTGTGGATACATTACAGGTTCATTTAAATACATATAAAAAGAATCATATGTTACATTTGATAAAATATACCTCCATAAATCAGGTGGTATTTGATCAAATAAGTTAATATAAGATTTGGCTTTTTTAAATAATATTATACATTCTTCTGTAGGAGGAATAAAATCATCTTTATACAATTCATATAAACATTCGTCAAAATTAGTATTGTTACAATCTTCAGTATAAAACTGATTAGTAGTATGAAACATTTTTTATAATAATGTTAGTATTTATTATAAAAAATCAATTATAAAGATAATCATCAATACCTCCATACGTTGCAAGATCTATAAAAGCAGCTGTTAACCCTTGATAACGATAATGTTCCTTTTGTTCTATTTTTTGAAATGGAAAAAAAGTTAAAAATAGTAAACATATTATAATAATAAAGATAAATATATTGAGTAAATGGAATATATTCATTTAAAATAAAACAAATATTAAAAAAAGAATTTTTCACTTAAATAATTAAAGAGGGTTGTAGGGAACTATGTTCCTTACTTAAAATAGGAATGAGATAAAGTTAAAATAAATATTAAAATATGCCAAATAAAATGAAAAATATTATAATAGTTTGATCTTTCTACTTTTTCATTTCTACCGGAACCCAATATATAACAAACACAAGCCATTGTTAAAAGTGATAGATAAGAATAAAATTCTATTACATTTGTTGTATAAATTAAAATATCATACAGTAATGTAATAGAAGATGCATATGCAAAAGTCATATCTAAATATAAATAGCAAACAGATTGTTCATATGTAATATGATAAAGAAAGCTTGTAACAGCACTAAAAAATCCTAGTGTAAATAGTAAATAACATTGTTTAATATTATAAATACATAAAGGTATGATGTAAAGTAAAACGGATAAACTTATATGATCCACATATTTATGTGTAAGTTTATTATTATTATTATTATTACAATTAGTAGTAATAGGTAACATAATTAAAATAAATAAATTATTCTTTTAAGTTGAAAATAGTCTAAATTTCAGAGACTGTTTTTTAAGTATAATATAATCATGAATTTATTATGATATCTAGCGCTAGATATCATAATAAATTCATGATTGAATAGGACCGTATGTCCCCATTATACAATTAGTTAACATCTTGTATAATGAGGACATTTGCAATTATTTTATCTAGCGCTAGATAAAAGGAAGAATATTGTTTTCAAAATGTTTTCTTAATTGCTGTCCAAATGTTTTCTAATTGTTTTCTAATTGTTTTCTAATTGTTTTCTAATTGTTTTCGGGTTGTTTTCGGGTTGTTTTCGGGTTGTTTTCAAGGGCAATTTATCTAGTAAATTGTAAAATATGTTTACATATTAATTATATTAGTTCATATATTTTCCATTTAATTCTTTTAATCCTTCTTGTAATAAAGGAATTATAAATGATACAGAAATTGTTTTTATAACGATTTCTACTATATTTGTAATTAATACTTTACATACATTTTTAAAACTTTCAAAGGAAAAAAATTTAGCAAACATGGAATAAAAATAAGATTAAATCGGTAAAATTAATGTTTTTAAAATACAATTATATTTTAACTTAAAAAATCAATTTAGAAAATAACAGTATAAAGTGTATTATCTAATCTATTTTTGTAAATTGATTTTTTTAAATAAAATCAATTTAAATTTAATTACTAAAAACACAGTAAAATGTCAGAATTATTAAATAAAGATGAAAAAATAGCTATTCTTAAAGAAATGTTTGCACATAAGAATATATTTAGAGGTTATAAAAATAAAAATGATGAAGATATAGTTTCTTATATAGACATGTCTAAATTAAATGATTGTGATGAAAATTCAATTGATAAAATGGTAAATATTTATTTAAAAAGTAATAAAAATCCTGGAAAATTTAATCCAGAAGAAGTATTATTTTTAAATGAAGAATTTTATAAAAAAATCAGAAAATTCAATGAAAATATGCCTTTTTTTGCTAAAACTTTTGTTAAATTTGCTTATAGTTTTTTTGATGGACACATTCAAAGAGATTATGAAAGTTATTCTTTAAAAAAAGAAATGGAAAAGAAAGAGTATTTGGAAGATATAAAAGAAATGTCAAAAAAATTAGAAGAAACTAAATTAAATTACGTTAAAAAATATGGTTCAAATAGTCTTGAAGATTTAGTTAAAAATGAAAAACCAAAAATAAATCAAATTAAAATTATTGATATGATGGGTAAACCAGTGGATGGAGAGTATGATAATGAATATCAATATGAAGAAAAATGGATACAAGATGTGTGTTATACAGTGGTAAAATATAATAATTTTTATTATTTACCAATTGAAAAATCACTTAGAGGAATTTGTCCAGATGAATATTTAGATGCATTATTAAATACATTTGAAATTAAAAAGGATTACATTCATGTTAAAATTGAAAACGAAACAAAAATTCAAGTTTTAACAAAACGTGGATTACTTAAAGTTGTTATTTATATGAATGATAATACTATTAATGATGAAACAATTCATACTAAAATAAATCATTTGATTGAACTTTCAAATATATTAACACATAGTTGTAATTGATTACAATTACTAATTCACTTCACAACAATCCCAAAAATTTTTAATCTTATTGTAAGATTAAAAATAGTTAATTTTAAAATATTTTATAATATTTTCTATTATAATAAACAAAAATTAAAATGCATACTTACAATATTATTAATTGTATTTTATTAATTTTTATTATCTTCGGTATATATTATGCCTTTATCCGTACAGGTGAAAATTATTATTATGGTCAATTATTAGATGAAATATGTGGTACACAAGATTGTAGTACACCAGAAGGAAAAAAATCAGCAATTGATACATGTTTTCAACAAATAAAAGGAGATCCAAGATATACAAAATTAGGTTGTGCAGAAAGTTTATCAAAAGAAATACGTGCAGAAACTTGTTTTGAAGATTGTGATATTGAAACTGTTCCAGATTATATTCTTAATGCAGGACAAGCAAAATCACAATTAGAATGTAAACAACCATTAGAACTTGGTACACATAAAATGACAGGTGATCAATGGTGTGTTAGAAATGATGGTAATTGGGGTTTTTATAAATCAGCAAAAACATTAGAAGAAGAAGCAAAAGCAGCAGAAGAAGCTAAGAAAGCAGAAGAAGCTAAGAAAGGAGAAGCAAAAGAATATTATCGTTATACTTTTTAATTGTAATACTATTAATCGTATAGATGATTAGATGATTAGATTATTATTAATACAAATGTATTAATAATTGTAAAAATTAATTTTTAGTTTTACCAAAGTATGGTTTTGCAAATCCATGGTTAATAAGTTGTTGATTTATATTTGTTCCATCTTTTGTAAAAATAGTAACTAATAATCTTCCATATTTTTCGAAAGGTCCACATTCAATTGTAACTAAAGTATTATTTTCTTTGCAAATATTTTTAATATTATCACGAGTATATATAATATTTGAATTTAATATAGTTTTTCCATCTGTTATCCATTCTATAAGTTTATTCCTAGAACGTATTCCATATTCACTTTGTTGACCTTTTAATTCTGGTGTATCGATACCATATAATCTACATTTAAAACTTTTAATTTCATTATTTATTGTGAGTGCAATTGTGACTGTGTCACCGTCATAAATATCTATAATTTTACCTTTTATTCTTAAACCATTAAGTGAAAAAAGAGGGGCATTTTCTGTTGAAGCATTTAATAATTTTTTATCATCACAATAATTAAAACAGGATGAAAAACAGCAACCCATTATGGATAATAATTGATAGTAATAATTGATAGTAATAGTTAATAATAATAATTAATAATTGATAGTATAATTGAAAAGAATATCAATTTATTAATTAAAGCTAATTCGAATTGTAGCATTAACATTTGTTTTTGGATCAGATGGAATAGGAAAGCCTAATCCAAGGAAATAAGTAAATATACCTGTTTTAAAATTAAAATATGCAGGATCAAATTTAATTGGTTGACCATCAGGTAAAAACATTTCAAAACGGAATGAATCATTATGTTTAAAATAAACAGTTTGACTTGTAATACCACCATTTAATGTAACAAATTGTGTTGTAGCTAAGTCACTATTAGGACTGATAGGTACTACAAATAATGCACGATCACTAACAGGTGACATACTCATAATAGGTTGATTATAACTTCTATTACCTTCTGTATATAAAGCAATAAATATATATGGATAATCTGTAATATATCCACCCGTTTTTACAGATAAAGGTATAAAATTAGGTACAATACAGTTTACCAAACTGACAGTAGAACATCTTGGATTATTAAAAATATCTGTACCTAAATATTGTAAAGATTGAGCATTATCATAACTAAAATTTAATATTTCATATTTTGTACCAGCAAGTGGAGGAATTACAAAGGAATCTTCTACTGTAATCATATTTCCTGTTGAATCGTAATCTGTAATAATGGACCATTGATAAGTAGTATTTGCACCAGTTATTGTATTTGTTAATTGTGGAAATATTTTTGTTAAATAAGGTAAAACAGTAATTTCCGGTTGTAAATAAACATATTTACCTACTAAAAATTCTTTTGTTACTTGTGATCCTACTGCAGGTCCAATAATTAATTGAGTAGTAGAAGGAGCATTTACTGGTAATGTATTTACATATGAACCACTACCTGGTGGCATTTTTTGAGGAAATTCAAAACGAATAGTATATTCAAATGGTCCAGTTGGTAATGCTCCAATATAAGGTTCAATTGTTTCAACTTCTTTCGTAACTTCGTTATAAGAAATAATAGTACCATAATAATCAATAATAGGAATTTGTAATATACTACTTACATAAAAATTAACTTGAGAACTACTTGATCCACCAAGTTGTACACTTAAACCATTAAATATATTATTTCTTGCTCCAGTAAGAGAAATACCAGTATCATATGGAAAACCTAATATAACAGGATCAACTGCATTAAAACCATTTACAACCAAAGGTTTTTGAGAATTTAAAGGTATAACAAAATTACCACAATCAGGATAACTAAGTCTATCACGATATGAACTATCAATATCAATATTATAAGAATGTGACATTTGTACTAAGTTAGTAATTATTTAATAATTACTAAATAATAAATAATTTAATATTTAAAATATGTTATTTCTATAAATAAAGATTTAAAGTATATTTATATTATTATATTAATTTAAAATTTATATTCATTCAAATTGTAAATAATGTTTGCACGTTTATTTACAATTCCAAAGACATTGTTTCATTATAATAATTATAATTATAAAAATACAATGCATCAATATTCAAATTTAGTAGAAACATTTAATATTTTAAAACATACTGTTACAAAGATAAATACAAATACGGTATATAATAAAAATTCATTTCAACATCTTTATGATAAAGAATTAGATAGTATTAAATATGATCTTAATAGGATTAAATATGATATAGATCATGGTGAAAAAAATTATACATTAATTTATCTAGATATAGAAAAATGTAAAAAAAAATGTAATTCATTAAAATTAAATCTTTTATCTTTTACTTGATATAAAATGATATCAAAAACAATTTATATTAATTCACATCCATTTAATTTATATATTGCATTAACTGAACATGAAATACAAAAAGGTCTAATGTTTGTTAAAGAATTAACAGACACATCAGGTATGATTTTTATATTTAATAAACCAGAAATGAAACAATTTTGGATGAAAAATACATTTATACCTCTTGATATTCTTTTTATTAATGAAAATTATCAAATTGTTCAAATACACAAATGTGCAAAACCATTAGATGAAACATTAATTACTAGTAAAACAAAAGTTAAATATGCAATTGAATTAAATTGTGGTATTGTTGATAAATACAATATTAAAATTGGAGATACTATTTCTTCTTATTAATTACTACTTTTAAATTAGTATAAAATTAAGTTTATCGTATAATTGTATATAAGACACTTAATGTTAAACCTAATTCTATACCAATTAAAATATCTGAATAATAATAACCACTAATAAATCCAATGTTTAAACCAACTAATATATTACGTAAACTATTTTTTTTAATTGCATTCCATGATGAAAATATTGATTTATATTTTGTTTTCACTTCTCCTTCATCTTTTATTAAAATATTTACTTCATTTTGTATCATTATTATTTTTTATTCAATTTTTTTTTAATTAATTTAAAATAATACAGTTTTAAATTATAAATAATAAATCATGTCTTCTAACTCATTAATAGCACATTTAAAAGAAAAGAATACATCTGATATAAATATTCTTATTACAGGTGGTTGCGGCTTTGTAGGTTCGTATTTAGCTAAATGGTTTGTTAACCAAAATTATAATGTTTATATTTTAGATGACTTATCATCAACAATTGATTCACATCCTGTTAAACAATATTTTGATTCTAATCCAACATCAACTATTTATAATCCAGTTAAAAATTACACAGTTATTAAAGGTTCTACTTTAGATATAGAAAACTATTTTAAAACTATCGATTTAGAATTAGTATTTCATTTTGGAGAATATAGTAGAATTAATGCTAGTTGGAATGAAATAGATAAAGTTATGTCTTCTAATTTATTAGGCACAACTAAAGTTCTTCAATTGTGTAAACAAAAAAATGCTAAATTAATTTATAGTGCATCTAGTGCCATATTAGGTGAAACATTACCTTCTACTCCATATACTTATACAAAAAAATGTATGGTAGAATTAATTAAATGTTATCATAAATGGTACAATTTAGACTATATCATTACTTATTTTTATAATGTTTATGGTGAAAATCAAATTTCAGAAGGAAAATATGCAACTGTTGTAGGTATTTTTGAAAAACAATATTTAGAAAATAAACCATGTACAGTTGTTTTACCAGGTACACAAAAAAGAATATTTACATATATAGAAGATATCATTTCAGGTATTATTACATCCATTGAAAATTTTATTAACAAAGATGTACCAATTGCTAGTCATGACAGTATATCTATTATTGATTTAGCAAACTTATTATACTCTGATAATCAATCAATGATTACTTTTCTACCTGAACAAGTAGGAAATAGACCACAAAGTGTACAATATTTAAAAGATATATTACGTGATATTGGTTGGGAAACAAAGTATTCTTTATATAATTATATTGCTAAAATAAAGGAATCTAATAAAGGAACCTAGGTTCCTTTAAAACCTCCTATTTACCTATATTTAATTTTGTACTAGTTTTTTTTAAAATAATAAAATATTCAAATTTACAAATTTTAAAAATAAAACGAATACATTTTTATTTCTATATTTAATTTTGTACTAGTTTTTTTTAAAATAATAAAATATTCAAATTTACAAATTTACAAATTTTAAAATTTGTAAATAAAAATAATGAAGAGGAGGTTTTAAAGGAACCTAGGTTCCTTTACTTTATTTAATTATCTTCATCAAATAAATAACGATTTACTTTTCTAATTTTAAATGGACTTTCATATTTTTTCTCTTCTTCTTCCTCTTTATTTCTATTTTTAACTGGTGTTGAAAATGGTGATAACTCATTATCTTCAATAGATCCAAAAGATGAAAAACGTATAGGTGAAGGTTGATTTGAAGATGGTATTAATGATGGCATTAATGACGGTATAATATCATTTGTACTTATACTATTACTATTATTAATTGATGTATGAGTTTGAGGTCTAGGTTCTGAAAAAGTTGAAATAGATATACTTTGTTTTGGTTTTACTTCAGTACGTGGTTGTGGAATTCTTTTTTTAGATGGACCTTCGGGTACTTTATATTTATGCATAGAAGAAGGTGCTAATAAATTTGTTTTTAATAATTGAAATGTTTGATCTAATTTATTTAAAACATCATCCATACCTGAATTTGACAATTTTACACCTTTAGCTGCATCCCAATCAATTAATACTAAACTTGGTATTCCAAGTTCATCTGTTACTACACCAAAGTTATCAATATGACGATCAGTATGTAAAAGAGATATATCATTTGATATAATTAATAATTCTTTTGCTTTTTCTTTTAATGCTTCAAACATATCCATTTGTTCTTTACTTCCTTTTTTAAATGTTTCTAAATAATCTTTTATTGTAAATTTTATTTTTGATGTTACTAAATAACCTGTATTTCCACACATAAATGCATCATATACAACTGGTGCAATATTACTAGTAGATGCTTGTATTTGAAATAACACTTCTTTTAAAAATCTGTCACGATTTACATAATCAATTACTTTGATTGCTACATTTATTCTTTTTCCATCTATTATTCCATAACCTCCATATACTGTTGCATTTTTACCTTTTCCTAATTGTGTACCGTCATATTCCCAATTTGCTACAAAATCATCATATAATATATCTTCACATTTATCTAAAGAATCAGACATAATAGTATAATATTCATCTTGTTTATTACTTTTAGGAGAAATAAGAATAAATAAACTTATAATTAATATTAATATACTAATAATTAATAAACAAATCAAATATACATTTGAAGAAAGTAATTTCATTTTTACTCTTTTATTCTTTTTATAATTAATAAAAGATAAAAGATTAAAGAAACATTTTATTGATTTTTACTCTAAAAAGAGTAAAAAAAATATGTAATAGTTATTTTTTACATTTTTTGTATTTTTGTAGATAATATATCTATATAATCTTCTCTAAATTTTTTTACAAATTCATAAGTCCATTTTTTCTTTGGTCTAAATATACTTGGTACATTTATTTTATAACTATTAAATAAATAAACTAATGATTTATATCTTTTTTCTTCATCTTCTTTATCATTCATTTTTTTTAAACATATATCACCATACATATCTTCTGTTAATAAATGTTCATCAAATTCTATAGGTTCTTCATAATGACATTCTTTCCATTTAGGATTTTCATCCCAATTCACTAATGTACGAAAATGTGAATATATTGTTGATAATTTATCACCATCTAAAAACATATCTATAAATTTATGAATAGTTATTGATTCATAGTCTGTTGTACTTCGTATTAATTTATCTTCTAAATTATTTTTATGTATATCAATCATTTTACTTGATCTTATTTTACTTTCTGATTCAGCTAATTTTAATAACTGATTTATTTCTTCCATATTTTGATTTGAATATAAAGGTTTATCATTTAAACCTTTTACAAAATGAATACTTCCACCATTTTCTAATATACGATTTATATATTTTTTACTTTCTGCTTCATTTCTTAAAAAACGATCAGGCATATAAGAAACAAATGTTATTTTATATCCTTCATTTAAAAATTGTTCTAATAATTCTAAATTACTTTTTACAGTAGATTTTATATTATATCCACTACCTACCATTTTTAAACTCATTACATCTGCAGGAAATGTATAATTTGATTTATTTTCACTTATATATTGATTACATTCTTTCAATTGTTGTTCACAACTCATATTATTATCTTGTGTAATCGAACTTACTCTAACCCATATTATTGTTTTTTCTTTTTTACTAAGTTTTGTTCTTGGAGTCATACTTTCATTTTTATCATCTATTTCTATATTTGAACTTTCAATATCAGATGATTTACGTTTGTTATTTGTATTACTAGTTGTAGTAACATTACTAGTTAAAGTAGCATTACTATTTGAAGTAGTATTACTAGTTAATAAAGAACTTGTATATTGTAAAATATGACTAAACATTAAAAATATTATAATTATATTTATAATTGGAAAGTTATATAAAAAATCAATTTAAAATTATTATACTTATCAGTATAATAAATTGGTAGAATTAATACATTTATTCAACAGTTTCTGTAGTTGGTAATAATGTATTTTTAATTTGATCAATTGGAACACCTTTTAACATAGATGCTATTTTTGCACAACAAATATGTAATAAACTATTTATATATAAATAGTTAGCTGCGCTAATAACTTTATATAAATCTTTTATATCTTGTTTTACTATATTATCAATAAAATTAGCCATCCAATTGGTTGTAATTTCACTCATTTCTTTACTTCTTACTGGTTTTTCTGGACATGCAGGTTCAACTCCATTATGTTCTTTTAAAAATTGAACAATATAGTTTAATGTTTTACCATCAATACTATGTAATACTATTTCATTATTATTTTTATCAATATTTAATGGTGTTTCTTTACTATCTTCCTTTTTTTCTTCCATTCCTTCTAATGGTTGCATTTTATCAACAGTTCCATTAAATGCTGCTATTAATAAATTTGAACATTTAATTTCTTTTAATGTACATTGAAAACTTTGTTTATCATTACTAATTAAAGTAATTAATGTTTCTTCCGATGTATCATCATCTAAGCTAAGTGGAACATTTACGTCAACATTTGATTCAGTAATAAAAGACATTTTTATTTGATTATTTTATAATTGATTATCTATAGTATTAATTTAAAAAAATCAATTTATAAAAAAAGCATTTTTATCTTTAATAAGATAATACTATCTTATTAATTTAATTCTATATTATAACGTACTGCAATACTATTTATAATATCATTTTTTAACTTTGGTATGGGATGTATACCATTATTTTTACATATAATTTTTAATTCTGCTACTGTTTTAGATCTTAATATTCTTGTTCTTTCATTGTAAGGAACTACGTTCCCTACCAC
>JACCDO010178901.1_pt1 | contig 15644 bp, 12 predicted proteins | sample 7446101 | NCBI WGS metagenome assembly JACCDO01 (sample SAMN15323440, study PRJNA562643) | freshwater metagenome | isolation source: river surface water | place: USA:Blue River Watershed | collected 2017-08-16
AAAGCGATAGGTTGGACCGCGCTGAATTTCTGCTGGGGAGTAGGGGTAGGCAATTGAGGTGATCAATCCGCTCCATTCAGGGATGGGGAAGTGGACTGCGATATGGCTGACAGATTTCATCATCGCCGTCGCGAGCGCTTGTGTCTCTGCGGTGATTTGAAAAAGGAGGCCTACTTCGTGTCCGATTGTGCGCTCTGGTTCCATGGAACCCATCGTTGCATTTTTTCCGATCACACGCACATCAAGCTGATATTTCTTTTCAATGCCCGCGCCATAGATTCCCTCAATGCGTTGCCTTGCTGTAATCATCAACTGGCTAAGCCAGGAGTCAAGCTGTCGCAGTATTAAAGGATCGCGCACAGTCCCGATGATGATCGATTGATATCCTGCGAGCTCCGCACCTTCTAGCTTGATCGTGTAGCGCTCAGACTTGCGAAACGTGCTGCCTGAAACACGTACTGCGCGATCGGAGATGGCTTCGTAGCGCGCTTGACGGGTATCTAGTATTCCCGAGGGTTCGATTAACTCGTAGGGTGAGGCGTTCTCGTACAAATTGTGCGATGCGACGCTATCTGGATCGCAATAGAAATCGGGGTTTGGCGCATCGATGATGAAGTGATCATCACGGACAATTGCAAAATTACAGTCTGGGTATTTGCGCTGAACCATGCATGCCGCACCACATTCCATGATCTTCGCGGCATGCCAAGCGGACGCGGGATTGATACCGTGCATGACCGGTAGTGCCGCGAAGATAGAGGTGTCGCTTGCGCGCCCGGCGATGATCACATCACAGCCATGATTGAGTGCTTCAATAAATGGTTCAGTTCCCGCCATCCCCACAATGTGTGCGCTCCGGTCAATGACGTCTTCATCTAAGGGGGGTGCGTTTTCAAGGGGTGTGATGTTTCCTTCACGCAGCTTTTTCTTCAGATAGGTTTTATCTTGTTCGCTATGGATTGCTGCGAGTTTGAAGGAAAGCTTTTCCTCACGCGCGATTTCTCGGGTGATCTCAAGTAAGCGTTCGAGATGAATATCAGAGCCGGAGGTGCAGGCTGATCCTACAATGACGGGAATGCCGGCGCTTCGTCCAGCAAGCAACATTAGTCTCAGGTCGCGCTTGTAAGCGGCGCTAGAGAACATACTGTCACCTGAGCCTAGGTAATGTGGTCCGGGATCGGTTGAGCCAGAGTCCGCGCCAATAAAGTGTGGCTTAAGGGTCATCGCACGCTTGATTGTGTCTTCTTTAAAGCCTGAGCCAAGCATTCCAGTAGCAGATAAAACGCGAACTTCTTTCATCGTGAATGACTCTTGTATCAATCTGGTGGGTGACCAAACTTGTTGGATGATGTCGGTCGATTGTATTTGTTCCGTTTCGTTTACGGAGCCGTTCTTATTAAGATAGTTCGCCATAGGGATACCCCTAGCACGTGCCGGTGAGGATAGAGGCAATACTTTGGGACTACAACTTCACGTGAGAACAAACATGATTCGTCCTATCCGATGCGCTGTGATTGCTTTTCAAGTTTTGCTATGTGGCTTATGCACCGGCGCGGCGTTTGCACAATCCGATGCGTATCCCTCGCGGCCTGTGAAGCTTATTGTGCCGTTCGCACCGGGTGGTTCTGCCGATATGCTGGCTCGGGTGTTGGCTGAAGGCTTGTCGAAAGGCCTCGGTCAGCCGGTCCAAGTTGAGAATAAGGCCGGTGCGACTGGGGTAATTGGTACAACTGAGGTAGCGCGCGCGAAGCCCGATGGACACACTTTGCTGTTAGGTTTTGATGGGACGCTAACGATTGCGCCGTTTATACAAAAGAACGTTGCTTTCAACCCTAGCAAAGACTTTGCACCAATTTCTAAACTTACGGATGTTGCTTTCGTCGTGGTCGTGAACCCATCGATACCGGCCACGAATATGAAAGAACTCGTGGCTTACTCAAAAGCGAATCCTGGCAAGCTGTCTTATGCATCGCCTGGTATGGGTAGCACTGCGCACATGCTAGGAGAGCAGTTGCGACTTGAGGGTGGGCTGGACTGGGTGCATGTTCCGTACGGCGGCTCTGGTAGTGGGAAATTTATTATTGATGTGATCGGTGGCAGTACTCCAGCTGCAGTGATTTCCATTGCAGTTGCGGCGCCCTTTGTGCGTGACGGCAAAGTGACCGGAGTCGGTGTGCCATCAGCGCGACCAAATGCAGCGCTACCCGCTGTGCCAACTTTTGCACAAGCAGGTTTGGGACAGTTCAATGTTGCCTCATGGTTTGCCTTATTGGCGCCCGCAGGCACCCCAGATGCGGTTGTTAGCAAGCTCAATACCGAAGTGGCCAAGGTGCTCGCAACGGATGCGTTCAAGTCGCGCATGGCAACAGCTGGGATGGATGTCACACCTTCTAGTCCAACTGAGCTCGGTGCACTGATTGAAACGGATTCAAAAAAGTGGGCTAAGGTTGCCGAACGTATTCCTAAGGCAGACTAGAATGAGTTCTGCAGAAAGAAGCTAAGGAGCTGTTACGTGTCTTCAGTAGGCAAAGGCTTTAATTTGACCGATAAGCCGAAAGGCTTTCGCTCCGCGATTGAGGAGCTCTTGAGTATCAGAGGTCTTGCTGACCCGAGCGAAACCATCGCGGTGTCAGGGGCAGATCCTTTTTACAAAACGCCGTTTAGGGTTGGGGAGTCTGTCTCCGCGGTACTATCAACAATCGGTATCGCGGCAAACGACATTTGGGAGTTACGCCACGGAAGACGGCAAGACTTGTCCGTAGAGGTCGCCCATGCGGCTGCTTCCCTGCGTACCGTTGACTACACGCGCAAGCAAAAACCTGACGGCCAATACGCACCTGTACCGCCGTCTGACTCAATGGCACAAATGTTGACGGTCACACAGCCCTGGGCAACCAAGGATGGCAGGTGGTTTTTGCCACACCTTAATTTGCCAAGTCTGTCCCAGAAGGTGCTTGGTGTATTGCAGTGCGAGAACACCGTTGACGGTGTTTCCTCAAGTGTTGGTCGCTGGAAAGGCGAGGATCTGGAGCAGGCGATCGCAGACGCTGGTGCCTGTGGCGGTTTGATTCGAACGCCCGCCGAGTGGCTCGCGCATCCACAAGGCCAGTATTTGAGCTCGCGCCCCGTGATTGAAATCCGTAAGGTGAGGGACGGAGCACCCAAACGGTTCGTGGGCGGGACGCGCCCCCTGGATGGCATCCGTACTTTAGACCTTACCCGCATTCTTGCTGGACCTATTGCGGGGCGTACGCTCGGCGAGCATGGTGCTGACGTTTTGATGGTGACTGCACCACATCTGCCGCAGGTCGCTGAGCATGTGCGGGATACCAGTCATGGAAAGCGCAGCTGTTTTCTGGACTTTGACGTGCCGGAGCAAGCTGCGATATTTCGTGGCCTGGTCGAGACTGCCGATGTAGTCATCGATGGTTATCGTCCAGGAGCTTTGACACGCAAGGGCTTTGGCAGAGCGCAGCTATTTGATCTGTGTCCGGGACTTATTCATTTATCGGTGAGCTGTTTCGGCAGCGGTGGGCCATTTCAGGATCGTGCCGGATGGGAGCAAGTCGCCCAAGCGGTAACAGGGATCTGTCATACATACGGTGAATCCATCGGGGCAGGTCAACCCAAGCTTGTGTTCGCCCCAATGTGTGATTACCTCACTGGGTATCTGGGTGCGCTTGGCGTGATGCTTGCACTCGCTCGCCGGGCGAAAGAGGGTGGCAGTTACGAGGTCAATGTTTCGCTGTGTCAGTCTGCCATGTTTGTTCAGCGCCGCGGACTTCTTGAAGGATTCGATGCTGCGCCTGGCGCCATGACAGACCCTGAGGTAGAAAAGCTTTATGTCAGAACCGATACCGTTAACCACGGACGCATGTTGACGCTTGGTCCGGTCTTAATGATGTCGGAAACTGCGCCAAGATGGGAGAGGCCTGCTCCTAACTTTGGAATGGATGCACCTGTTTGGATTTCAAGATAGGTAAATTTCGTATCTCGTAAATTTATTCATAACAATTAACAAAAAAATAGTTCGGAGCACAATATGCAACGCAGAGACTTTAATCAATACTTGGCAGCACTTGGTGCATTAGGCATGACAGGTCTTGCAAATGCCGATAGCGGCTATCCGAGAAAACCAGTGAATGTCATTGTCCCTTACTCGGCAGGTGGTGGAACGGATATCGTGGCACGTATCGTTGCTCAACATCTGACTGATCGGTTGAAGCAGTCTGTGATTGTTGAGAACCGCGTGGGCGGTGGTGGAACCATTGGTTGGAACGCTGTTGCGAGAGCCAATCCTGACGGGTACACATTACTGACGGCTGAGACGTCATTCACTATCGCTGCTGGATTAATAAAGGATCTGCAGTTTGATCCAAAGAAGAGCTTTTCAATGATTACCGTGGCTGCCTCTGTGCCCCACGTATTGGTGGTGAATGCAGATTTGCCAGTTAAGAACTTCGAAGAGTTTGTGGCGCTGGTTAAGAAGAATCCGAACAAGATGTTCTTTGGCTCCGGCGGTGTTGGCACGAACACGCATTTAGGCGGAGAGCTGTTGAAGAGCTTGACCGGTATCAATATGACGCATGTACCGTACAAAGGTGCGAGCGCTGTGCTGGCAGATTTGCTTGGCGGTCAGGTACAGGCATTAGTTTCTTCGATGCCAACAGTGTTGCCTTCAATTAAATCGGGTCGATTGCGTGCACTGCTGGTCACGGACACGCAGAGATCGCCCGCATTACCCGAGGTCCCCTCTGCGGTGGACGTGGGGCTGCCTAATATGGCGATGCGGTTCTGGATAGGTTTTGCTGCGCCCGCGGGCACCCCAAGCGAAGTACTAAATCAACTAAACAAAGAAATTGTTGCAGTTGTTAAGTCGCCTGCCGCGCAAGAACAATTGAGCAAGCAGGGACTCGATGCCGTTGGTAATAGCCGCGAGGAAGCGCAGAGGATGGTGTTGGAGGAAATGGCCCGCTGGGAAAAGCTAATTAAAGAAGCGGGCATTACAGCTTAGGGAATTAATCCACACGCGCGCCAGAATCCTTCACGATCTTCTCCCAAGTCGCGAGGTCATCTTTGAGCAAGGCAGCAAACTGCTGCGGCGTGTTCTGCATGGCTTCGCAGCCTTGCTTAATCAGTTTGTCTTGCACCTCTTTATCGGCTAGGGCAGTCTTGATAGCGGCATTAAGCTTGTCAACAATAGCGGCTGGTGTGCCAGCTGGCGCCAAAATACCGTACCACGGCGTTGACCCGAACCCTGGAATAGTTTCGCTAATGGAGGGTGTGTTGGGCAATGCAGCAATGCGCTTTTCGTTTGTGACGGCTAAGGCTTTGATCTTGCCTGAGGCGAGTAACGACAAGGAGGAGGGCGCGCTCTGGACAGAAACCGGAACCTGACCGCCGGCTACGTCTGTAGCCGCCGCAGCAGCACCTTTGTAAGGTACATGCTGCATATCGATGCCAACTTTCTGTTTAAACATCTCAACGATCAGATGATTGAGCGTGCCGTTCCCTGCTGAGGCGTAGTTGATCTTGCCGGGATTCGCTTTAGCTTGTGCGATGAGTTCTGCTACGTTGTTTGCGGGGAACGCGGAGTTAACAACCAGAACATAGCCGGCACTTGCAACCAGACCGACAGGGGTGAAATCCTTGAGCGGATCAAAACCGGTTGTCTTATAAAGCCAGGGGTTGATCACTTGAGTGCTGTTCGTGGTGAGCAGTAGAGTGTAGCCATCAGGTTTCGCCTTCGCTGCTGCTGCTGTACCAATGTTGCCACCCGCTCCAGGACGGTTTTCTACGACAAACTGTTGACCCATAACATCGCTTAATTTTGCAGCGACGATACGCGCGATGGTGTCATTTGCACCACCTGTGGCTTGTGGCACGATGACGGATACTGGGCGATTGGGATAGTCGGATTGCGCCGAGGCCGTGCCCAGCAAAGCTGTCGCAATAACCCCCGTAACGATCGTCCGAGTGATGCTAGAAAAAAAGTGGATGCGCATAGATTTCTCCGTTGTCATTATTTGTTTGTTATACCCTACCGTTCGGTCAATAGCTATCACCACCTGATTCCGGGTCCGGTTTTTTTTATCTGGAACGTATTTTTAAGCTCAATCTAGGCACGAGAGTCAAGAGACGCCTGTCGTTCCTGAGCGACTTTCTTAACGTACTCGAGCGGCCGCACGACCTGATAATAGTGAGATACGCTGATGCGTGGGATCCAGGTTTCGACCTCTTTCTGGAGGCGGATAAAATCGCTCATGACAGCATCGAGTTCTGCTTGATTTTCCGCACGCATAAATCTCGCTTGGATCTCAAACAAAATGTCCTGCGCGTCACTGACCTTGATCTGAGCAAGCGTCGCGCGAAAATTCGGAATCAAACGATAGAGCGGATAAAGAATGGCTAGTGCGCTCAGAATAAAGAACCAAATACGATTGACTAAGCTCGCCAACTTAAAGTCCACGTAATTGAGGGCCTCTGGGGGGCCACGGTTAAAGTACTGTTTGGCAATCGGAGCGAGAGCAATATTGCTGTCCTTATATGAAGGAAACTCGTCTTGTTTGGCAAAAAACTGGTCCCGCGAGTCACCGATGTGATCCATGGCCATCAAAAACAAAAGTTGCAGAGCAGGATGTAGATCTTTTTCGACAATGAGGGATAAGCTTGTCGAGACCATCGTGACATCAGCAGGCGGGAATATGGGGTCACTCATGAAGGAGCCCCTGGGTACCGAGACTAAATCTAGCTGTGGCAGGCGCTTGACGTATGCGGGGGCGAGCGGGAAGTTCGCGATACGTATGGAGGGATCCGCCAAAAGTTTTTTGACAATTGGCGAGTCGATGCCATCCACAACTGTCAGCGCATTGATCTCGCCTTTGAGAAGTGCATCGACTGATTTAAGGTAAGGCCACTCAAACAGCTTGTATGTCGTGTGAGAGCTTGGTTGACCGAATTTCAAAATATCTTGGACGATCGTGTTTGAGCCCGATCCAGGTTCCCCAATCGCAATGCCTGATGTTGTGGCAAAGTGGATGACGGGTTGATCCTCTTTGATCGGATCCCCTCTGTAAAACAACCAAAATGGTTCGTACTGAGAGCTACCGAGCGAAATCAACTTTTCATCAAGCTCGTGTTTTTTGTAAAGTCCGCCCAGCACGAGTGCGCTCTTAATGGAGTCCTCACGTTGCATCACAGAGATAGGTTGCTTACCGCCTTCTGTATAAGTAATATTTAGCTTTATACCGTGCTCAGCAAAGAAAACAGCTAACTTTTCGCCATAGAGGCCATCTGAGGTGCCTTCCCGCCCAACTGCGATCCCGAGTGTTTTGGGGGGGATCGGTTGCCAAAAGAAAACCAGTAGCGCGGTGCCAATGACGAGGCTGACAATAGACAACCACTCATGACGGATGAAATGAGACCAAGCGTAACTCTCGTCGCGCATCACCTTAGCCGTGCGCTTTGCAAGCGGGGTAAGCTTTGCTAGAGAGTCTTGGTTGGGTGCTTTATGTTTTTGCGACATTTGCTGTGATTGTTCGCTACGAACTTAACAAGGCATTCTACTGATAAACGACTGTCACACGGTTGATACACGCAACTCCCATCAGATTGACAACTTACTGTGCCTTGGCTGTAACATGGCATGAATGCTGATTTTTCAACTCTTTCTCGCTTAAATTGAGGTCCTCATGGCTAACGACACTGCTCCAAAAATCCTGAATCTACCGATCGGTTTGACCGCGACCGGTACTCGTCAAGAGTTCGACAGTATTGGCAAAGTCGATGTGCCTGCGAACCATTACTGGGGCGCACAAACTCAGCGTAGCTTGATTCACTTCAATATTGGCAACGATAAGATGCCTAAAGAGGTCTATCACGCTTATGGATACGTCAAAAAGGCTGCAGCCATTGTCAATACGAAGGCTGGACGCTTGCCAGCTTGGAAAGGACAGTTGATCCAGCAAGTGGCAGACGAGGCGATCAGCGGCAAGCTCGATAGCGAATTTCCGCTCTATGTTTGGCAGACGGGTTCGGGTACACAATCAAACATGAACGTTAATGAGGTGATCTCCAACCGCTGTATTCAATTGGTCGGTGGTACCTTGGGTTCACAAGAGCCTGTCCACCCGAACGATCATGTGAATATGGGTCAATCAAGTAATGACACATTTCCGACTGCCATGCACATTGCTGCATACAAAATGGCAACCGAAAAAACTATCCCTGCGCTCAAGCGTTTACGTGATGCGCTCGATGCGAAGTCCAAACAGTGGGCCAATATCGTCAAAATCGGTCGTACCCATCTTGAGGATGCCACGCCTTTAACAGTTGGCCAGGAGTGGTCGGGTTACGTGGGTGCGTTGGATGATTCGATTGCCAACGTGGAGTACGTGACTGAGGGTCTATTGCAGGTTGCAATGGGCGGTACCGCGGTAGGCACAGGTTTGAACTCACCGGTTGGTTTTGGTGACGCTGTTGCTGCAGAACTTGCTAAGTTGACCGGGTTTGCAATTAAGACTGCGGAAAATAAATTTACGGCGCAAGGGACGCTGGACCGCATGGTGCGTGCACACGCTGGTTTGAAGGGCGCTGCCGTGACTCTGTACAAGATCGCGAATGACATGCGTTGGCTTGGCTCCGGTCCGCGTACGGGCTTGATGGAGATGACATTCCCATCGAACGAGCCAGGCTCATCCATCATGCCGGGTAAGGTCAACCCAACTCAGGCTGAGGCGATGCTAATGGTCTGTATTGAAATCATGGGTTCCGACGTTGCGGTCCAAATGGGTGGTTCAGAGGGTAACTTTGAATTAAACGCGTTCCGGCCAATCATCATCAATAACTACTTGCACTCAGCGTTGATCATGGCTGATATGTGCGATCACTTCCGTGAATTCATGATTGAGGGCGCGGTCGTGAACGAAGCACAGCTCAAATCAAATATTGACCGCTCGGTCATGATGGTGACCGCGCTGTCACCTGTGATTGGTTACGACAAGGCATCGGTGATTTCCCACTATGCCATCGACCACAACCTGACGCTTAAGGAGGCGGCACTCGCAAACGGGGTGGATGAGGCGTTGTACGACCGAGTCGTGGTTCCGTTGAACATGACCAAGCCTGGTTCCGCAGATATCCCCGCGAAGTCTTAATTGGAGTGCGACGATGAGTGCAAATCAGCCCGTTACTGGTCAGCAAGCGTTACGCCAGCAAGTCGGCGAACGTTTTTATGCCGATTGGAAGAGTAACGATCATCGGGCAAGACGTCTGTTATCTGAGTTCATCGGCACCTCAGGTTTGACATTTGTTTTGTCCGGTGGCGCAGCAATTCTGGCGGGGTATGGAGGAGCGACGCTTGCTCCGTACCAATTTGCATTCATCCTGTCGACGATTGCGGCATTGTGGTTGGTTGCGGCGGTATATTTTCTGGGCGATATTTCTTCGCACTTTAATCCAGCGATGACGCTCGGATTCTGTTTGCGTGGTGACATCGGAGTTCCCATGGCCGTCTGCTATATCGCTGTGCAGATGGTCGCAGCTGCTTGTGGATCGTGCTTGGCCGCGTACTTGTTCGGCACCGGTGGAAATTTGGCTGCTGTGAGTCCACAGCCGGGAATGTCAGTCCAAGCAGTCATCTTCGAAGCAATTTTGACCTTTGGTATGGTCCTGATGATACTTGGTATGACAAACGGGCCGAAGCTTGATGGCAGTTCAGTTCCCTTGGCGGTTGGAGCCTATGTCATGGCGTTAGGCACCATGGGAGGACCGTTTGATGGAGCGGCTTTCAATCCCGCTCGTGCATTTGGTCCGGATTTCGCGCGCGGTGACTTCTCAACCTACTGGGTATATCCTTGTGGCTCTTTGATTGGTGTGCTTGTTGCGGTAGCCGCAGCACGGATTTTGCGCGGGCCAGCAAGAGCTTCCGAGGCCAATGCAGCGATGGGTAATCCGCTTCAAAAGTAAATGCGATACGCACCTATTTGTAAAAGAGTGCAACAGTTGTACCTTGGTTATTTATTTTTAATTCGAAATGATTCAGACTACTCGCTGCAGGTGATGTTGCCTGCAGCATGTAGGGGTAGTCCATGGGTACATTTAATTCTCTGTCATACGCGACGAGACTGGTTAATGCGGGGGTGCCGCGCGATCAGGCAGAAGTGCACGCGCTCGTACTGCAAAGCGTGTATGACGAAGAGCACAAGCAGTACGCGACCAAAGCAGACTTTTTAGAGCTGCGTCAAGAGGTCAAACAACAGATTCTTCATCTTGAAATGAAGACCGATCGTATCGAGGCCAAAACCGATCAATTAGAGATTAAGACAGATCGTATTGAGGCTAAGACTGATCAGTTAGAGTTAAAGACGGATCGAATCGAAGCCAAAATGAATCAAATCGAAGCTAAGACGAATCAAATTGAAGCTAAGACGAATCAAATCGAAGCAAAGCTGACCGAGGTCGAGGCTAAGCTCTCGTCTGAAATCGCTGGCTTAACCAAAACGGTCAACGAGTGCAAAGAGGAGTTCTTGAGATTTCGATCCGATGTGTCCGTTCTACGTACATCGCACAAGTACATTGTTTGGATTAGTGGTGGTGTGGCGACCATGTGTTTAAGTGTGATTGCGCTATGTCTGCCTATCTTTCTGCATACACTGAAGTAGGGCATTCCCAGCGGTGTTACCCGGAACCGCTGCAACAGGCGATCGCAAGGATTCGCGAGGATTTTGACCGTATTATGCGGTACGGTTAAGCTGCTTTTGATTTCGTGAACCTGCTTGATTTCAATTTGACATAAAACTGGAATATCCTAGCGGCTGGATCCTTCGTTACATCCCCTTTGAAAAGATCAGCCGCAGGTCATACACCGCCGTGTGAGAACGGACCCCACTATGAAGAAAATTAAATTAAGCGACATCACAGCGGAAGATTTATTTCTGACCTGTCAACAGGCAAAAGAACCACTCTTAATTACCGATATTTATGAGTCGATGCCCGAACTCGCGGGTTTGACCCCGGAGATTCTTGAAAAAAGACTGCCCGGTAAGCGCATGGTGATGGTTCGTTCTGGGGAGTCAAAGTATTTCGATGTCAAAGCTCAGTTTGTACCCATGGAGTTTACGGACTATCTAAATCGAATCTTGCGACCTAGCCCTTCAGATCATTCTGAAAAACTTTACATGCAGCAGCAGAGTATCGAGATGCAGTTTCCAGAGCTCGAGAAGGATGTTGCCATTGAGCGTGTGCTCCCACCCGCAGCGCTCAAAAGAAACAAATTAGTGACGTATAAAAAGTTATGGGTTGGTCCAGCGGGGAACATCACGCCGTTGCATTTTGATTTATACGACAACTACTTTATTCAGATGCACGGTACAAAGACTTTTTATTTGTACAGCCCATCTGACTTGCCGAATCTTTACCCCTATGGGCCCTTCACGATTTATCCGTACGTGAGTCGTATCAATCCTAAGAGCCCTGATGACATTAAAAACTACCCAAAGATTAAGAATGCCGTTTGTCACGAAGTGACTGTCGAGCCAGGAACTATTTTGTATATGCCCTCATACTGGTTGCATCAGGTTGCGGGTGATGAAAGTTCTATCAATATCTCTGTAAATATTTGGCTCTCTCGAGGCGTTGTTAAATTTGTTCCAGGATATTTCAATATCCTGCCCGCATTCATCAAAAGATTTTTTATTGAGAAAAAGATGCAGGCTTCTCAAGCGATTAAATCTTTTAGACAGAGAAAAGATTCGCCTACTCCGTAAATCCATACCTCTTGCTTGGGTTTTGCACGAGTATTTTTTCGGCAGTGCTTGGATCGCACCATCGATACAGACTGTCCAGCAGCTTACCGGCATCCGGCATGGGTTTGCCCTCGAGATAAATGTGTGGCCAGTCGGTTCCCCATAGACAGCGATCTGCTGCAATTTTTATGACTTCGCGTGCAAAGGTGTCGACATCCTCATGGGGGTAGGGACGTTTAGATATCCGGTAGCCCACCATCTTCATCCAGCAACGTTCACTTTCCATGAGCTTAAGCACGCACGCGACTTGTGCGTCGCTGAGTCCTCGTTCGATTGGTACTTGTGCCATATGATCTAGCACGACATCCACTGGCAGCGTCCGCACGACATTCTGTATTTGAAGTAGTCGATCGGCTTTAATCCAAAGTTGAATATGCCAGCCAAGCGGCGCAATCATTTCTGCGATTTTGGGCAGCCACTCCAGCGGCGTGACGCCAGTGATGGCGTTAAAGCGGATGCCGCGTACACCGCGTGCATGCATATCCGCTAATTGCGCGGGCGTCACATCCATATCCACTACTGCGATTCCGCGGGCACGGTGTTGTCCGAACTCTGCGATTGAATCAAGCAAACAGCTGTTATCGGTTCCATAAATACTAGCTTGAACAATCACCATACGCTCGATGCCTACCGTGTTAGCCATTTGGAGGTAGGCTGGCACATCTGAAAGACATGGGTTGTACAGACGTTTTGGGCTGAGAGGGTAGCGCTCGACTGGGCCAAAGATATGAAAATGCGTGTCGGTGGTACCCGGGGGCGCTTTGTGGGTCGGTTGCGATATTGGGCCTGGCGGCTCTGAATCTACGATCTCGTGACTGTTCATGTTGGTATCTTTTAAATAAAAGCTTTGAGCATATGAAACTGCTTAGTTAGCGTAATACGTCTTTTATCCACTCTACCACTTGATCCGAAGCGACTTCGGGCGCACTTGCATGCGTGGCGTTCACGACGAGGTACTTGTTGAGCGCTAGCTTGGGGACCTTGTCAAAAGCATAGGCCTTACCCTCTCGATAGAGCATATCGTGCGTGCCGATCACCCATAAAAAAGGGGCTGGACGCTTAAATTCTGAAGATGTACGGGCCATGTTGCCGAGCCCCTCTGGATCGAAGTAGCTTAGCAACACGTCCGCGCGTATTTGAATATCTTTGCGCTGGCCTTGATTTAAGTCTGTCATGCTGACACTCGCCTCAGGCGTGCCGGACGCGACGGCACGTTTCGCCTCAGTGACTGCTTGCTGGGTTAGTCCCGAGGAATACATATAGTGCGGGGCATGCCCAGGTGAGAGTGCAATGATCCCGTCCGCATTGCCGATGAAGGCTTGATAAGCCATCGCTGCGTTGGCCCCAAAGCTTTGCCCCGCAATAAAGATTTTTTTATAGCCTTCTTCGCGATAGTGCTGCACAGTTTGGCTCATGTCTTGGAGCGCATTTTCGTAAGTTTGATCGTAGTGGCGGAGACGCGACCAAGGCATCTCTCTAAGCTCAACTTTGCAGATTGTCGCAATCTTGTCGGCCAGTACCTTCAAATAGGGAGACTTGGGACCGCCCCACTTGCCGTGCATCAGGATGACCGCGCAGTCCTGTGCCGCGTGGGTAGGTAGGCTGAGGACACTGATCCCTAACAAAATCGAAGCACATAGAGAGCGAAGGGTTGACTTGGGTGGTCTCATGGGGCGTTGGGAAGGTGGGTGTACCAGCCGACAGCATATCTCTTTATGAGGGGTGCAGAAAAGGAATAAACTCGAGAAAAAATACGATTGCAGCAAACATTGCTGTCGCATCGATAAAAATGAATATTCTGCCACCTCGGCTGGAGAGACTGCTATGAGACGAGTGATGCAACCCCTTTGCGCTTGGCTGCTCCGGAGCATCGTCGTTGCAACATCGATATTTACTTTGCCAGCGATCGCGCAGGATGCGGCGTTACCGAAGGTGATCAAGCTGATTGTTCCCTTTGCACCAGGAGGCAGTAATGATGTTTATGCGCGAGCCCTAGCGCAAAAGTTGTCTGCAAAACTTGGCGTGACGATGGTAGTTGAAAATAAAGCCGGCGCCGGTGGAAGTATTGGTTCTGATATGGTCGCGAAGTCAGAGCCTGATGGCTCAATGCTTTTGTTGATATCGACCTCTATCGCGACCAATGCTGCAGTTCGGCCCAATCTGCCGTTTGATCCGGTGACCTCGTTTAAGCCCGTTGCGTTAGTCGCAAAAGGCGCCATGGTGCTCATCGTTGGAAACAAAACACCATATATGAATTTGCAGCAGTTACTTGATGCAACCAAAGATAAAAATAACAAGGTTAACTACAGCTCGGCAGGAATCGGGTCAATCGGTCAATTAAGTGTTGAATACTTAAAAGCCGTGTCTGGCACACACGCCTTGCATGTGCCCTACCAAGGAATCGCAGCCTCATTGGTCAATATGATCGGTGGAAATATTGACTACATGATTACAACGCTTGCATCGGTTGGTGGACAGATTAAGTCTGGGCAGGTAAGAGCCGTGGCGGTTACCTCGCTGGAGAAATCAAAGTTTTTACCTGATGTACCACCTGCGGCAGCGTTGTTGCCTGGCTATGAAGTGGACGTATGGTGGGTGGTGTTCGCGCCTGCTAAGACACCGACGGCGATCGTGAGCCGCCTGAATCAAGCTATACGCGAAGTCAGCCAAGATGCAGATATGCAAGAGCTCTTCGCAAAGGAGGGTGCTGAGCCTATGCCCTATAGCCCTGAACAAACTGCAGCGTACGTCAAAGCGGAAGTCGAAAAATGGCGCAAAGTTGCGCGTGACGCCAATATTCAGGCCAATAACTAACGCCCGCGTGATCCAACAAATTTGTTTCTAACCCTATCGCTTATTTGAATCTCGGAAGCCTTGCCATGACCAACAAAGAACAAACTATTTTGCAAACGTTCGCAGATTATTTCTGTGCAGGGAAGTTTGAGCAAATCCCTCCCGAGGTCGTGCATAAGTCAAAGCTACTGGTCATCGACTTAGTCGGTGTTGCGATTGCTGGCTTAAAAATGGACTTCCCGAAGATGATGATTGATTATCTGGCGGACTTGCAAGGTAAGCCTGAGGCAACGCTGTTCGGCTCCACCGCCAAAGTCCCTGCGCTGCACGCAGCGCTTGGCAATGGTGTCAGCGGACATGCGCTAGATATGGATGATGGCTATCGTTTTGGTGGCGTGCATGCTGGTGTAGCCGTCATCCCTGCAGCCTTGGCCTACGCAGAGGCGCATAAGGCAAGTGGGCAGTCGCTCTTGCTATCTATCATCATGGGGTACGAGATTGTTAATCGGATTTCTAAGGCGATGAATCCGTCGCATTTGAATCGCGGTTTTCATACAACGGGTACCCTAGGGGTGTTGGGTGCCGCCGCGGCGTGCGGTGTACTCGCTGGGTTAAATAAAGAGCAGATGTCTAGTGCGATGTCGATTGCAGCGTTGCAAGGTGCGGGTCTATTGCAAATCTTGACCGAGGGAGCGATGGTCAAGCCTTTGCATCCAGGTAAAGCAGCAATGGCTGGTGTGTTGTCGGTGGATTTAGCGAAGCGTGGTGCAAATGGCCCTGTGACGGCACTCGAGGGACAGAAAGGTTTGTTTAAAGCGATGGCCGATGAAGTCAAACTCGATGCCTTATTCGAGGGGCTAGGTAGCCATTTCTATTTACATGATCAGTACATCAAGCTGCATGCGGCCTGTCGTCATGTACACCCTACGGTAGATGGGGTGCAAGAAATTATGCGTAAAAATCAGCTCAAATTTGCAGATATCGAGTCTGTCGATATCGCAACGTATCCTGTCGCCATCAGTTTCTGTGGCGCAAAAGAGATCCCGG
>JACCDO010052949.1_pt1 | contig 15643 bp, 21 predicted proteins | sample 7446101 | NCBI WGS metagenome assembly JACCDO01 (sample SAMN15323440, study PRJNA562643) | freshwater metagenome | isolation source: river surface water | place: USA:Blue River Watershed | collected 2017-08-16
ACCTCCGAAGATATGTAAAGCATGCTCATAATGCTTGATACGATCTTCTAATCCAATAGTTCCACCGTTGATACGCTTTGTAAGAGTGAGAATATCACCCTTGTCTGCCCACTGATTTAGATTATTTTGTTCCCAGAAGAAACACGCAGACTGTACGGCGCCTTCGAATGTCTGCAGATATTCTGCAGCCTCTTGAATAGGAACATCAATTGATGCTGCAAAAAATGTGTAATTGTCTTTTCCAGTTAGTTGAATCAAACCACGACCGCAGTATCTCCAACCGTCGCCACTATTTTCGTCTCCATTGCCCATTCGATTGGCATAGACTCTGTTGGCAATTTTTTCTGGCTTGTTAGCGTAGGCTGCTGCGGTAGCATCGTCTGGAAAATATTTAGGAAACACTTTACGTAGGCTCGCTGCTTTATAATTTAAATTTTCTTTTAAAAATACAAATCCACCACTTTCATGAGCGCATTGTGCTAAGAAAGCTGCAACACGTTTAGGAGTGTTGATTTCATATTCTGGTAGTATTTCTGAAATTGCTTTGTACCACTGATCTATGTAAGGATTCCGAGGAATCATTTCTTTTAGTTGCTGTTTTGTAAAATTGAATGTAAAGCTCATTTTATTTCCTTTTCAATAGCATCGAACGATTACCATTTCTAAACAAGAATGAATCATTTATTTTGTTTATTTGATAATCACCTAGTACCTTAGTTAACCAAAATATTTCACTGGTCGCTGCTTCATCTACTGCAAAACCTTGATCTATACCTTCTAATACAGAGTCATTGTTTCCGTCTTTGACTATTTCCAAAGTTACTTTCTTATCGAAAGGCTTATGAATAGTAATTAAGTTCCCACTTAGTGTAAGATCATCCATTAGTGTTTTACTAAAGAATCTTTTTACATCTTCTGTTTTATTTTTGTTTACAAATTCTCTATATTCATTAACAGTCGATGGAATATAATTTTTTAAATTGCTGTCATTAACTTCGTGTGTATTCGACTCTTTATAATATCTAAATTTAAAATCGTCGATACCAGTTAATTTTTTTACGCCGTATGTTAGTTCTTGTATTTGCTCTGCTAATTTAGGAGTTCTAGATATTTCTACAAATACAGAATATTCACCTTTGTTATCTTCACCGGAGCTAACATCTGCATCTAAGACAAAAGAATAACCTTTTTCGATGAATTCCATTAAGTCCTTGGCAGGACTGCGATCTTTAACTTTAAAACTTACAACACATACGTCTTGATCTTCACCCATTTTCGACCTAAACGAATCTACTTCAAAGGTGTTATAAACCATTTCTTTGAGATCGTCGGATCTCAACCCTTCGTTAAGCTGCTGGTTGTTCTGCTGGTTGTGCATTGGCCATTTCCTGTGCTTGTTGTTCTGCGGGATCAATCGAAGCATTTATGCTGTTAGCACTCACAATATCTTCAATTTTATTCTTATCTAACTCTGTATAACCACGATTAATGTCGCTCATTAGTTTTTTAGGCATAGCAATTTTAATCAACCAGATATCTTTTTGATCAATTTTGCCTTTACGGGTGCCTGGGCGAATATCTTCGGGTTTACGTATCTTTCTTACTTGCCCTATTTTGCTTTCTGCTACCTGCACTCTGCAACCATATTCTAGTAGTCTTTTTCCGCCAGCTGGCTCGGGCATGTTTTCTTTAGGCCACATAAATGTGCATTCTACAAAATAGCGGCTTTCTCTAGGACCATCTACGAGTTCACCGTCGATCCAATTGTCAAAAACATAGACATCTAGCTCATCAATAACTCTCTCAAAATCCTTAAGTAGATTTAAGCTGTTATTTGACCCGTAAATTTGCTCTATATTGCTGATAACGTCTTTAATATCTGCCATAATATCTCCCTTTGTATTTATTGTCAAAATACAAACATAACACATAACTTTTAAACCTTCATGTTAAATACTCATGTGTTCGGCTACGGACACAACGGTTGAAAGGTCCGTGCCTTACACTTAAAAGGAGGGCTAACCTTATATGAAGAGAAAAAGAGCGCAAGTTCAGCAAAAAGAGCAATATGATCCACGATTTAACACTAACGTAATAAATATTGATCACAGGTTAAACGAAAAACGCCGCAGAGTTCAAATCTATCCTAAAAGTCTAAGCCAAGAGACTTATCTTCTCAAACTAAACGATCCCAACAAAATGATTGTATTCGCTATCGGTCCTGCCGGTACGGGTAAAACCATGTTGGCCGTTCAGTGGGCTATTGACCAACTAAAGTATGGATCTGCAGACAAGATCATTATTACTCGACCTGCTGTCAGTGTTGACGAGCAACACGGATTCTTGCCCGGGGACCTAAATCAAAAGATGGAACCCTGGACCAAGCCTATTTTTGACGTATTCTCAGAAAACTTTAACGCCAGAGAAATTGAAAACTTTGTGAGAGAGGGGGTGATTGAAACTAGTCCTCTGGCCTATATGCGAGGAAGAACGTTTAAAAATTCAGTAGTCATCGCAGACGAAATGCAAAATGCCACTCCTAGTCAGATGAAGATGTTGTTGACTAGGTTGGGTAGCAATTCTAAAATGGTAGTTACAGGAGATCTACAACAAGCAGATCGTCCTTGTAACAACGGCTTACTTGAATTTTTGCAACTATTCAATAATTTTGAAAATCATAGATATGTCGATTTAGTTAAATTTGACATACATGATGTAGAACGCCATGAGGCGGTAAAGGAGATATTAGCAATCTACGGTGATTCCTAATCTTTAGGAAGATGGGGGGTCAACCGATCCCCCAACACTCTTTTATAAAATTCTAACATATCATCAAATGTGGCTTCTCTGTTTAAAGAGTTGATGACACATTTTTTTTCTTTAAAATCTAAAATGACTTTAGAACTTTGAATGTGTGAAGTTCTGAGACTATTTCTAAACTCTGTGATTTCATCCCAATTGCCGCTGGGCTTCTTAATGTATTTCACTAACATGTATCTAGCAGACATAATTTTTACCTAATCAAATGTTCATACTCTGGAAAAGTTTCAGAAAAACTCACGTTTCTTCGAGAATCAAATTCTTTAATAAATTCATAAAATTGTTTATACAATGTTAATTTATCTACAGGATCATCATCTAATAAAATATTTTTAAAACGTAGTACTGATTCATTTTCAAAATTCTTGCTTATATAGTTCATAGATTCTTCTTTGTAACCATCTATTAATCTATGAGTTAAAAATTGAGGCTGCGTTAATCTTGTAATGTGTAGAGTTATATCTGGATCAATTTTTTTAATTTGTTTAAGAAAGTCAGTAAATGTACTGACGCAAAAAACATTATATGTTGACATCATGTGTAGTTTTACTCTAGGACAGGTGTCTTTAATTTTTTGTAAATTGTTTAAGAATTTTTCGTAATCAAGGCCATGCCTACTATATTCTGCACGTTTATATGTAGATTCACCGCTAGTGGCAATTGTTACATTCTTTTTATTTTTTAAACTATCTAATAATTTGTCTATTAACTTTGTTTCTACAGATAAGTTAGTGTTCACAGTCAATGGAATATTTTTTGATTTATCTATCAAATTATAAGTGTGTTTAGATAATAATGGTTCGCCGCCGGTAATTCTTAATTGTTTTACAGATTTTTCAATTGTTGGCCAATATTTCCAAAAAGCCTCAACGTAGGGATTTTCCTCTCTTTCAGGAATAGGCTTTATAAAAATTTTGTTATAACCGTTAGGATATTCGCCGTGAGATTCTATTTCTGAATGCCACTTACTGCTAAAATTAGGACCACAGTATGTGCAGGCCATGTTGCATACGTTTGAAAAACTTACTTCTAAAGATCTTGGATCACTTGTTAATTTATTAATATTAGGATTAAACCAGTTGTACTTAAAACTACTCTGTATGATTCGGTCCTGTATGCCCTTTGAAGTATGGCAGTATGAACACTCGGCAGGTAGTCCACCTTCCAGCATTATTTTTCTTACATTTCTTTTATGAGTATGGTTAAACAAAACAGAAGGATCCACTAGTTCAGATTCATCTATTTGTACTGGAGAACAGTGATGACATCCGTGTTCTTGACCAGTAGCAAGGTGTAGAGTGCTGGCACCCCATTTCTCTAAACAGAATCCGGGCCCTTTGAAGTCAAGTAACTTCTTTACTATCCATCTGTTAATCATTAATTTTTTCTACAACTACACCGCTCTTTTTTAAAAACTCAATGCCATCATCACTTCTATAGTTTTTTCCATAAAACACTCTGCGTATTCCAGATTGATAAATTAGTTTGGCACAATCGATGCACGGACTGTGAGTAACGAAAATATCAGCGCCATTGCCACTGTCGTTAGATTTTGCTAGTTTAGCGATAGCATTAGACTCGGCATGTAAGACTTCTGATTTTGTTTTTAGTCCGTATCTTACATTTCGGCCAGCCTTTTCATGCCATCCTTCGTATGGATACTTAGCCTCAATCTCATCTGGATCTAACCATCCACCCGCACCAGTGTCCCATATAACATCTTCACAGTTGTTGTCCCACCCGGCCGGCATACCGTTGTAACCAATAGAGATAATTCTGTCATCCTTAACCACAATAGCACCCACATGCAATCTACGGGCATGACTAAGTTCTGCAAATATTTTTGCAGTTTGCATGTATGCTTGTTTCAACTTATCTTTCATTCTATTGGTTTTCCTACTTCATCAACTTCTAACCATGTATGGTCGCCCATATATTTTACTCTAACCTGATAGGTATAATCTTCCGGAACTCCAGTAGTCCAGTCTTTAGGGCCGTTGTGTACTAACAAAGTTTTTTCTTTTCTCTTATCCCAGACTAACCAGTAGCACTGCCCCATTACTATTTGAAATTGATATTCAGCAGCATGTACAGCGTCTGTTACATCTAATCTTCTTTTAATGCTGTCTGCTTGTTTTTGCAAAACAGCGACTAATTCCATAATCCTGTTATATTCTTGTTGTGCGTACATTCTAGCATGATTAATCATTATGTCTTTTTGTTTAGACACGGGTATTAAATCAAAACTAGGTGCTCCGACTTCTGTAGGATACGGAGTTACATTTTTATTGAAAAAGGCTACAAGACCGCCACCTATTTCTGCATCATAGCTGTCTTTGCCTTTGGCTACATTTGATTTTTTATCTGACATTTATCTTTGATAATTTTACCAAAGTGGCTGATAGGTTTATTTCTGGATCGATAATTAGCGTATGATCAACTAAACCTTGCTTAATAACCATCAAGGCCTTGTCTTGATTTTCTTCACTGCCGAAAATTTCTAAATTATTGTATAACCAAACAAAAACTTCTTCCATTTCTTCTGCACGTAGTTTACCACAGAGCATTTTTCTAGCTTCTTGTATTTTTCCTGCTTTGAAAAGTTCCACCATATCAAACTTCCAATCGGCGGAACCGGAATCACCTTGATTAGGAGGAATCAATTTGCCATCTTGGCTGTTCTGTTGAAGAAGTTGTAGGCATTTTCTGAGATCCGGATAGGCCACTTTAACGTAACTGTCTAGTGTATCAAGTTCAAAGTCGACACCTTCTTCGACTAAGACTGTGGCAGCTCTTGCTGTGTATTCTGTGATATCTGTTTTTTCAACATGGAATCCTTGACATCTAGAATGTATAGCAGGAATAATTCTATTAGGATAGTTACAAGTAAGAATAAATCTAGCAGTTGCGTGGTATTCTTCCATAACTCCGCGCAGTGCTGCCTGTGCATTGGGAGATAGATAATCTGCTTCATCGAGCAGTACAACTTTGAAAGGACCGAACGGGATCATCTGTACAAAGTTCGTAATCTTATCTCGAACATCATCTACAGAGTTAGTACGCGATGCGTTGATTTCTAACACATCATAATCCTCGATGCCTAATTCTCTGATAAGAATTTTAGCCAAAGTAGTTTTACCAATACCTGCGCTGCCGCTTAAAAGCAGATGCGGAATACTTTTGTCATTGATCCATGTTTCGACTTGACGACGTTGATGATCATCTCTAAAAACGTATCCGTCGATTTTCTTTGGACGATATTTTTCTACCCACAATTCTTTCATACTATTTCCTCTACGATGCCTAAAATCTCTGCCAATATAAATGCCGCTCCTGCTTGTACAAATAATCCTTGCAGTAGAAATACACCTGCAACAATTCTTAAACCACTTTTAACAAGACTGACATAAAAATGTCCCTTGCTTGTGTCTTTAGGTTGGATATCCATTTTTCATTGCCTTATCTGCTTCTGCGTCTACTACTCGCTGACGCAATTCTGTTGTTGAGAACGTATGTTCTCTTTTGTTAAAATAAAATTTTATTCCTCGCGAAATACATTCTTGCCTTCCAGTAAAGGATCTGTTTTCATATTCTTCTCCTAATATTCTAATATTGATAGGATAAGAAAGCAATATGTCGACTAAATCTTTTTCAGTGGCATATACTACGATTTCGTCGACGTATTTGCAGGCCTGAAGTTGTACAAATCTTTCAAAAATACTTTGCACAGGTTTGTTTTTTTCTATAGGTCTATCTATAGTAGGATCAGTTTGTAAGCCTACAATAAGATAGTCACATTGTGCTTTTGCTTCTTTAAGCATTATTATATGACCTGCATGAAATAAGTCAAATGTAGAACACGTGAATCCTGTTATCATTTCTTCTCCAGAAACGGTTTAAGATTGGGGGGCTCCCAACCCAACGGCTTTAAAACTTTGCCATCTTCACGCTTGCGAACTTTGCCAGTGTCTTTGTCGATCTTAGCAAAGTTAGTTTTCATAACTTCTTTCCATGCGCCTTCGGCATCTGCGCCCATTGAATGAATAGCACCGATAGTTACTACAAGTATATCTATCAGTGCATCTAGCATTTCTGTGCGATCTTTGTTTATTATAGCTTGATTTAGTTCTTCCGCTTCTTCTTCAATCAATTTAAGATACATGTTAAATTGATCGGTATTACCGCGATCTACTGTTTGATCGCAGGCCCGCATGAAAGTTTCTTGATCGCGAAAAGGGTTAGTCATCGTATCTCCTTAAGACTTTAGAATCTTAATGATACGCTTTTGTTCTTGATCTGTCAACCATTGCTGTTCCAGATCTCCAAAATCAGGAGTCTGGGACAGAGATTGATCGATTATATATTTGAGTTGGTATAGATCTTTCTTGCATTCGAAAGATGTGAATCCATCGTTATAAGGACTGGCACATTCTCTAGCCAACGAATGAATTTGGTGGGAGATGTCGGCTACATCCCAACTTTTTTTGAATCCCATTATAGAAAGTCGTCTGGTTTAATATCCACACTGGAACCATTAGCATATTCTTGGCCTATATATACATCGTTTGGTTTTTCATCAGCTACTGCCAAAATAGATGTCACTTCAACCTTTTGTACTTCTTTAATGCTTTCTCCGTCATCGATTTTAATTTTCCTAGTCCATCTACCATGTTCAATTAAAATCCATTGACCTTCTTTGATATCAAGGTCACATGAAGAACCTTTTTTATATACTTTAGCCCATCTTGGTTTTACACCATGAGCCTTACCATCATCGCTTTTAATTATGATTCCACTTTTGGTAATTTGCTCACCCATGTCCATGTCACTAACTAAAATGTCTTTAGCAAGAGGACGGAGTTGCATTTTCCTTACTTCTAATTGAGTAGCCATTTATGCCTCACTTTTTATTGCTGCGGGTTGAAACTTCTTCTCTTAGTGCATTAGGATTCTGAGCATAATAGTCTGCCAGGACCTGTTCTCGAGTTCGAACAATTTTTCCACCTTCGCCAATTTCATCACCTCTAGCATTGACTTTCATGTTACCGACAGCAGGTGTTTTTTCAAATCTAAGACTCATTTTTTCCATATCAACTTCTTTACCGCGCATACTTGTATATGTTCTTCCCATTTTAAATCTCCTTAAAGAATTCATTAATTGGCAGCTTGTATTTAACACTGTCTACTTTATGTACTCCAATTAAAAACAAAACGTAGCTGGCTACTGAACTGCCTCTACCTACACCCCAAACTACTTTGTTTTGTCGCAAAGTATCTATTATATATTTGATTGTCTGTAGAACCGGTATCATATTGTGACTCTTATATAAGTTTAATTCGTCTACGAGTCTTTGGTAGTTTTCTTTAGGACATTGGTTAACTAAAAAGCCCTCTATGTCCATGTTTTTATATTCATGGGGTATAAACCAATTATGAATGTCTATATCTGCAGGGGGAATTGGATATTGAAGATGTTCTTGATTTATACGTTGAATATATTTGGATAAATCATCAGAGCAAATACAGTGTTCCAGAATTTCTGGCCCATGCTTTAGTATTCCGTTTATAAGTTGTTGTTCTGTGTTGTTATTCAACATTGATCAATTGACCTAAATCGCCATCTGCTTGTTTTAATTTTTGAGCATGTCTCTTACCGAGCTCTTCTCTATATATTGTAATAGCAGTTGACAGTTGTGTCAAGAGATCTCTGCTGCCCAAACGAGCAGCCGTATAATACTTTTTGTTCAATTCGATCAGTTTATTTTCCACATCTTGATCTTTGAGATCAGATAAGTTGCCGATCAATGGATGAAACATTAGCTGAAGGTTCCTAGATAATTCAAAAATATTGTTTCTGTGCCGTGCTGCCAAACTTCAATAAACACTGGATTGGTAGCACTAGTTACTGTTACAGTTCCCGGAAATCCTGCGCTTTTTTTAATTACTGTGGATCCTGTGGTCGTAAATGTAAGAGTTCTAGCAGTTCCGTCTCCATATAGTTCCAGAGTGGCTTTGCCTATCTGTCCTAATCCGCTAGTATCTACAGCTTCGGTCGGAAACTCAATAAAGGAAATAGCACAGTTACCTGCAAATTTGATTACGTGATACATTGCCTGCTTAAAACTAACTTCTTGCGTTGCTGCAACAATATTAGATCCGTAATCCTTTTTTCGTAAGTAAGCGTCCTGTAAAGTTACTGATCCTACGATATTATATAAGAAATCGTTAGGACCGTCTGTTCTTGCAACATTATCCTGTAAATCTTCGATCTCAGACTTAGCTTCTTGAAAGTTAGTTTTTATTGTCTCAAAGTTATCACGGAAAACCTGTGTGTCATTGTCCTGGCCAGCTACAGGAAAGTTTTCGTTAATTGCTGCGAAATTTATATTGCTTGTCACGGTAATTTTTCTCCACGTTGCGGAAATACTAGGTATTTATCCTCTATTTCGCCGTCTAAAATATCTATTATGTATCTATCAGCTAGAAAATCTATAGATTTAAAATCATACTGGCTAGCTTTTATTCTTGCTAAAACATTAACCGCCGCTCCCGGATTACAGTAACATAACGGTAACGCTTTTACATAGCCAGTTTCGGACGCCGCAGCATCCTGAATACTACGCATCCATAACGGTAAAAATTCTCTATCTCTATCGCCAACTGTCGTGATTCGCTTGCGCATATTTTTAATAGAATTAGGGAAGATACGCTGATGATCTCTATCGCTGACCAAAGGTATATCACTGTCCACCTTAATGGCATCATAACTTATCAAAACTTTACTGTTGATTGTATCTGGCAAATTTACAGTATCCTTAATGCTTTTTTCATTTTTTTCATACGGATCGTGTACATCCACATAAATTACTTCGTATATTGTTTCCTGCGTTTCAAAATCTTTAGCTTTAGCTATTTTAATTTCTCCAAATTGCAGACGTTTATGATAATGATTTCTACTCATTGCTTGAACAAATTTAACTGCATTTACACTTTCGATACCTGCAAATACCAAAACACGCAATCCGGTCTGAACTCCAAAATTTTCATCTCCGTATCTATACATATCTGATGGCTTAAAGATAGTCGCATCTGTTATAAAATCATACCAAGCTAATCTTTTATCCTTTTTTTGGAAAGCCTTAATATAGATGTTGGCAAAAGTTTTACTGTTATCTGCAACAACTGTAATGTTAAAAGTTTTGTTAATGTTAGCAAAATTAACACTATCTCTTGCCTTTATAGTAAACGTAAATTTTTTATCAAACGTAGTTTCACCTGCGTCAAAAGTTCCTAAAAAATCTCTTGATAATGTTGAACTGTCCTCGGCCGGCGCCAGACTATCAGTTCTCTCATAGAATCTAGTTAAACCAGGACCGAAATCATCTGCAAACTGTTTTACTTTTCCTTGAATAATTCCTGTTGGTAAAAATTCTAAACCAGGTGGTAATGTACCGTTAACAAATTCGTAAGCTATTCTTCCCCCATACAATAGACTTTCTGCTTTAACAAATTTTTGGCTAGACTGATTAGGTTTTATCGTTCCAAGGTTACTGTCGCTTATCCAATTTACAGCACTTTCTATTTCACCAACGACATCTACAGTAAATGTTTTTTCAGCTTTGCTGGTTCCTGCTCTCCAATAAGTTTCATCTGTAGGAAGTCTATTTCTATGTGCTACATAACAGATGTAGGTAACTCCTTGGAAATCAACAGCATCATTAATCAAATATGTTGTGGCATTGTTCCATGTTCCTTTAAAAACATAACTGGCATAGGCAAGAGTTAACGGGTAATTAACTGCTCTGATTGTAAACTTATATGTTTTTGTAACGCGAGCTTGATATGGAACTGATCCTGCGATATCACCAGTAACAGTATCTAATGACATACCAGGCGGCAATTCACTTGGGGTGTTATCTGGATTTGTTGGCAATAAGAAATATGTTATAGTACCAGCTAGAGTTGGTGGATCATATACATCTAAAAATATTGTTACATAATTGTTGGCTCTGAATCTACCTAAATTACTGTCTGTTATCCATATAGGTGTTCTTGCACTGGTAGAATCCGCTTGAAAAAGATTAGTATCTACTTGTACAATACTGTTATCTGCCTGTAGGAATTCTTCGGTGACAACATATATTTTGAATAATCTATTTTCAGTGTAGACTCCGTCTGTCACCGCAACTACAAAATTATAGATTCTACTTAAACGTCGAGGGGTCTGACTAGGTTCGTTGTAATCAAATGTAAAAGAGTCATAGATAAAAGTGTCATAACCATTGCTACGGGCCTCGATAAAATCTATAGGAAAAACATCTAACGGTGCAGTATCATAGCCGCCCGATGTTTCTCTGGTATATTCAACTGCGAAAATAGGATCAGTGAAACCGGATATAATGCCATCTCTGCTCAACGATAGTCCAGGAGGAAGTAAACCGCCGTTAGGTACTAGATAAAATTCCAAAGTACCTCCTGCAATTAGATCGGGATCTCTAGCTTCTAGCTGAAAATTTACCTGTGCATTGTCTAATACAAAATAACTTTCTGCCGGGCCTACATTTAAAAACCCTTCTTTGGTTAGCCACACAGGACGGTCACTGCCGTCTACGGCCATTTTAAATGTTCTATCCTCTATGTCAACGCCGTCAGAAGCACGTACAACAAATTTACTTTCGGTATATGTTTTAACTTCTGTAGGTGATCCTTTAATACTTCCAGCAGATAATCGTAATCCCCTGGGAAGATTTCCGGCTATTAATGTATATGTAATTGGCGAATTTAAATTTGTAGTTGCCGACAGAGCTATGTCTACCGATATTCTTTCTGTCAGTATTCCCAAGTCAGGAGCTGTGATCCAGGTAATCATCTGGACTTCCCCTTACAATATTCCACCGCAGTCCAGATCTACACGCCCAGGCAGTAATATTGTTCCAAAATCTAGGTTTGATGATTGAAATAAAACCTGTACCGAATTATCATAATCCCCAGTAATAGATCCAAAATCGTATGTGGTTAAAATGTCAGTTACAGGAATAATTGTTTTAAATGATATTGTAGAATTAAATGCAGTTACTTCTATATCTTTTATACCAGTAGGTGAACCGGGTGCTGCTGTGCCAGCTAGTGTTATCTGTTGATGATTGCTGGCCAACATTGATCCAGCATCTGTATCAAATCTTATAAATGCATCTGGTGCTGTGTTGTTTACTGTAATAGTATCTGCGTTTTCATTTAGTAACATCTTTGTGCCGGACACTAGTTTTTTAAATTTAAGATCAGCACCGATCTTTTCTTTGAAAACACCAACTCCTGTAGTTCCAACGTTTGTAGCAGTTATACTCAACTGAGCAGATAGGTCAGAAAAATTAGCATTTACTTTTTGAAACGCCGTGCGCAGATCATCGCCTAAGCCGTCGTTTACTACATTTCCGATATTAATTGTTTGTATAGCCATGATTCGCGCTCTCTTTCTAATATTTAACTTAAACTAACACAACCAATTCACCAGTAGCTGGATCAAAATAAACCTGTTTTAATCCTGCAGAACTTGTTACTGTACGCAGATTACCGGCTACAATATTTCCACCAATCGTTAGATCGCTTGTCACTGTGGTTGCACGATCTATGATTATATTAGAACTATCGTCAGTAGCAATAGTACTGCCTATAAATGTTAGAGCAGTAATCTGTCCTGTGTCTGATAAACCAACTGCTCGATATAATTCAGTGAAGTTAGCATTTACTTTACGGAATGCTTCTCTAAGGCTATCGCCTTTCTTATCATTTGGTGTTGTGCCAATTCCAATAGTTTCTTTAGCCATTTATCGCTCCGTTATACCAATGCTGCTATCTTTGTTTGGAAATCAGCAAAGCTAGAGCTTGCCGCCACTATAGATTTTATATCTGCTAGATTTAAAACTCTACTGCCCTGTAATGTTATACTTTGTAAAACAGTTAGGTCATTTTCCACCCTTACATCAGAATTAAAAGTAGTTTGTACATCAACAGTTAAACCGCTAGAGTCAGTAGTTGAAATAGTGCTGTTAATAAATTCCAATGTTGATGTGTAAAATAATTCGCTAGTTGTTGTATCGTAAACGACTGGTCGAGCCGACGATGTTGTTGATCTTACAGGATTTACGTAAAATCCTGCACCGGTTGAGTTAAGTGCAGCTCCACTGGCATTTAAAATTATAGAACTTGCATTCTGATTATTGAAACCTGCTCTAAATCCAATTGCAATTGCGTTTGCACCTTGATTGGTTTGTCCTGCACTCCAACCAATTGCCACTGCTGAGCTTCCCTGTGTTATCTGAGCAGCAGTATATCCTATACCAACGGCTCCTGACCCCTGAGTATCTTTACCCGCATAATAACCAATAGCCACTCCGGCACTGGTTTGATTATTTTCGCCTGCTAGTTCACCTATTGCAACTGCAATACTTCCTTGATTAGTTTTACCTGCCCCGTTGCCAATAGCAACTGAATTAGAACCTTGTGTTGTATTTCCAGATTCAAATCCTAATGCAACAGAAGTTTCGGAAGTTCTTAATGTCGTAGCTCTTACATTACCGTAGATAAAATTACTAACCGCATCTACTAGTATCGAACTATCATCTCCAAATACCGATCCTTTTAAATCAAACACTGGATTAACAGCTATTGATAATGTATCGGTAGCTACAGTCTTACCTAGTGTTATACCTAACCCGCTGGTTATGTTTAATGTATCGCTAGCTGCATCCGCAACTAGTCTATTTGCTGTATCTCCATTTACCTCTACCTGCGCAAATGTATTACCTGCCGGAGCACTGTTAGTAATAGTCACATCTCCTGTAGCAGAATCTAAGGACACTGTAATACCAACACCAGAGGAAATACTAATAACTCCGGTATTAGTTATTCTTAAATTGTCGCCAGTTGATCCAGTGATGTTAATACCAGTACCTGTGCTTCTGCCAGAAGGAAGAGCGGCTGTGCTTTGTAGACTGCGAACACCAGCATTGGTAATTGTTGCCACACCACTTACAGTTGTAGTTGTGATTCCGCTGCCTGCTGATACTGACAGTACTCCTGTATTGTTAAATGTTATACTGTCAGCACCGGAACTTACAGTCATTCCAATACCATTACCACTTAAAAAATTAACAGTATCGCCAAAACCAGTAGCGACTACGGCTAGATCATTATCTACTTGTATCTCTTTAAAGAAAGTTTTATTAGGATCTATGATTAGTTCTGCGCCAATACCAGTGATCGGATCACCTCCCACTGTGCTGTTTGCCGGCAGATTAACTGTGTAACCAACACCTTTGATCTGAGCATTGCCCGCCCAAAAACCATTTAATGGATCAACAACCGAATGTTCACCTGCAAAAACACCTTTCCATCTATGTGTGGTGTCTCCGAGATCGTAAAGATTGTCCGTTGTAGGCTTGACTGAAGTATCTAATGAGGCAAAATTTATTGGTGTAAGGCCCGATCCAGAACCTATGGTAGCAACTAAAATGTCAAAATTTTCATTTACTTTGATAAATGCATCTTGCACATCGCTCCAAAGCAGCGGAGGACGACCAGCTGTGATATTTGTGTTAAATGGCATTATTAAGTTCTCCCCACCGCTATTTCAATTGTTCCAATATGATCAGAATCGTATTCAACCAAAGCCTTTCCTACTATGGTTCCTACTTTTACATCTCCGGTAGCAGCTACAGCCACTCCGGGAATTCCTGCTGTTATCAACAGATCGCCTTTGCGTATTTTCCCTACGACCCTACACGGTACACGACCTTGCAGCGCCACTAGATTCTTCAATCCTGGACACGCTTCGTACATAGTGTAAGCAGCAGTGTTAGAAACTACACCAGCCACTCTAGTGTCACCTTTGATATTAGTTGTTGTGACTTCCTTCTCTCCGCCAAACACGAGTACAGTTCCAACTTCGTACTGTTTGTCACCTTCGTAGTTTTCTGCAAGGTCAGCGGAGTAGGTTGCCTGTAGCCTTGATTCGTTTGGAGATGTGCCAGTCAGTGTCCAGCGACCAGTTATAGTACCAGAAGTCGTATTACCTCCTGTGGTGATTGCCTGTGTTTGAATAGAAGTTGTAGTTACAGTAGAACAACTAATTGGAGCATCACTAACACCGTTCTGTGTTTTAAATTCATGTGAGTTATTCCAATAAGCAGTTTTCTTATCCGCAGCCAACGAGCCTTCTTGTATCAATATGCCGCCTGCAGAACTGAAACCATAGTATCTTACGAAACCGCCAGTGGCTGTAGTTGCTGTATCTATTGCAAGATTATTGTCAATCTTGATAGATTGCAGATCAGCAGTTCTACCACCGAAGTCACCGTTAATGTCTCGAACGATTACTTCACTACCGCCTGTGCTTGAACTTGAACCTGCAGAACCAGCAACCACTGTGTAGTCGCCGTCGCTGGTTGATGTTGCCCCAGTTCTTCTTAGGAATCCTAGAGAATTGTACTGGGACTTTTTAATTGATCCGCCTGTATCTACTACAGTGCTGAAAGCTACTGCTGTAGGATTAGCTGCACCTAGTGTGGAGTTGCCAATCACAGTGTTTGAAGCAATAGTAACTATATCACCTAGTGCTACAGAACTAGCTTTTAGATTGACCCAACCGTTGGTTACATCAAAGTCGGTACTACTGAAACTTGCTAGACCATTTGCTGCCTGTATTGCTGCTGCTGTGCCTGAGGGGGCTGCTGCCGCAGTCGAAGCAATGGTCATGTTTAACTTACTTTGAACAATACCTGCTGCGGCATTTACCTCGGCGTCAGTAACTACTCCGGGATTCAAC
>JACCDO011652867.1_pt1 | contig 15641 bp, 13 predicted proteins | sample 7446101 | NCBI WGS metagenome assembly JACCDO01 (sample SAMN15323440, study PRJNA562643) | freshwater metagenome | isolation source: river surface water | place: USA:Blue River Watershed | collected 2017-08-16
GCACGAAAAGTGCCCCAACCCCTGGAGTAAAGGTAGCCGTTTTAGTGGCACATGTATTGGACACAACGTGATTGGTGCTGTTAATTTCAGAACCTGGCGCATCCGTCCAAGGACCTGCTAAAGCAGAAGCATACTGCACCTTGATTGTACCCCAGTTGGCAGCAGAACCTGCACCTCCTGTATAATTGATGACCTTATACTGGTACGACATGGTGATTTGTCCTCCGTTGTTTCCAGTTAAGGAAGGAGAGGCAAAATTCCACGTGCCCGTTCCGGCACTGTATTGGTTGTAACGAATTGAACGAGTAACGCAAGGCGTTGTCGTGGTCGACGATCCAGAGCCATTTTGATTGGTCCAACTATTCAAGCCGGTTGTATTAAAGTTTTGCGTGTAGGATACCTGGGCACTTGCACCCAAGCCAATTAAGAAAAGAAACAACGTGGTGAACAGCACACCTGTTGACTTTAAAGTCAAAGCAGTCCTGAACCACTCAGCTCGTGAGAGCTCCGAAATCACTGGGGAAACCGTCGTTCGACGATGGTCTCCAATTGGAATAGAATCCAAGTACTTCATAGATTAATAATTAAGTTATTTAGGTTAAGCGACGCCCTTTGCGTCTTTGCTAATGTAGAAAATAGTTTTTGAAATTCCCAAAAACTTTTAAAAAAATTTAACCTTACATTAATTTTGCGCCATGGAAAAGCCTCTAACCCCCATGAAAATCAACATTTCTGAAATGTTGGCCGTGATATTCATCAGCTTTGGATTGGGAACTTCACTCAGTGCCGCATGGCTTGGCGTCTGGAACATCCCCTTTACCCCTGATTCTTTGCCTTACTTATCTGAAAATCAAGCGCTATTGCTCGGTTGGGCCAATGCCATTCAACAGATTTTCTTCTTTCTCGCTCCCTTTTTATGGATGATGTACCGCTCACGCAACTTTAAAACGGAGCAAATAAAAAGTTTACACGCCTTTCACATTCCTCTTGCCCTTCTCACCATTGGTTTAACCCTTACCTCCTTTGGGTTAATCGAATCCCTGAGCTGGATCAATGAGAAAATACTCAATGCCCTACCAGCATTGAAAAATCTGTTGGTATCAAAAGACAACACGGCATTAATCATTCAAGAGAAAATATTGTCTCAAAAAACAATGTTTGGAATCTTTCAAAGTGTCCTGATCATGTCCATTTTACCAGGGATTTTAGAAGAGATTTTTTTTCGGGGGCTGGTCCTTCATCACCTGAAGAAAAAAATCAATCTTCATCTCGCCATCTGGCTGGTAGGGCTATTGTTCTCCATTATCCATTTTGAATGGGAAGGGTTTATCCCCCGTTGGGTGCTGGGTGCAGGATTGGGCTATCTGTACGGTCTGACCCACAATTTGTGGCACCCCATTTTGGCACATGTCGGCAACAACCTCATGAGCATCGTTTTGTACCATTATTTTCAATCCTTGAGCAGCCCACAAGGGCATTGGACCTCCTCACCCCTATTCTGGGCAGAATCTACAGCTTTGTGGGGAATCATCTGCTTTCAATTTTTCAGAAAAAGCCAAGTTTTCAACAAAGCATAAAAGGTTTTGATTTATCTTAGCCGCCCCATAAGCAGTATACAATGAATGACATGGTAAAAATCATAGCAGGTTCTGGCTCCAAGACGCTTGGAGAAGGCATAGCCAAAGCTTTTGGGGATCAATTGGGTAATGTCATCATTCAACGTTTCAGTGACGGGGAATTTGCTCCTTCCATTGAAGAAACGGTGAGAGGGAAAGATGTAGTGATTGTACAATCCACTTTCCCACCTTCAGATAATCTAATGGAATTGTTGCTTTTGATTGATGCTGCCAAACGCGCTTCTGCCAAAAGAATCATTGCCGTTATGCCCTACTTCGGTTTTGCTCGTCAAGACCGCAAAGACAAACCCCGTGTTCCAATTGGGGCCAAGTTGGTGGCCAATCTTTTGACCGCTGCTGGTGTAAACCGCGTCATCACCATGGATCTTCATGCTGAGCAAATCCAAGGATTCTTTGAGGTTCCTGTAGATCACTTGTATTGCAGCACTTTGTTTGCTCCTTTGTTGCAAGAGATGAACATTGCTGACTTGGTTATTGCAGCCCCTGATACCGGCGGAACCAAGCGTGCCAACGCCTACGCCAAATTGTTGGGTGTTGATTTGGCCATTTGTTATAAACAAAGAAAAGTAGCCAACCAGATAGAAAGCATGACCGTGATTGGTGATGTGAAAGGAAAAAATGTAGTGTTGATTGATGACATGATTGATACGGCAGGCACTTTGTGCAAAGCCGCGGAAATGATGTTGGAGAATGGAGCCTTAAGTGTGCGAGCCATGTGTACCCATGCTGTTTTAAGCGGACAGGCTTATGAGAGAATCCAAAATTCGAAACTTCTGGAGGTAATCGTTTCCGATAGTATTCCTTTGAAAGAGGATCAACCCCAAGATAAGATAAGAGTAGTAAGCACAGCGCAATTGTTTGGAGATGTCCTTCACAATCTGATAGAAAATAAGAGCATTAGCTCGCATTTTATCAGTATTTAAAGAGATGAGGGGATGAGGAAATGAGGAAATGAGGAAATGAGGAAAGGGGAAAGAGGAAATGAGGGGATGTAGGGGCGAATTGATATTCGCCCAAGGAGATGAAGGGATGAAGGGATGAAGGAAGAATAGAATTATAAATTTGAGTTTAGAGGCTGTGAGATGAATAATCTCCCCTCCTACTCGAAATTGTGAGAGAAAGGAGGGGTGTCGCGAGACATCGCGACGGGGTGGTGAATTAAAAAAGAAATTAAATAGAAACCAAAATAAAATAACAAAATGAAGCAATTTGAATTGAGCGGTTCTCCCAGAGAGAACGTAGGAAGACAAGATGCAAGTGCCTTGCGCCTTGCTAACCGTATCCCAGCCGTTATGTACGGTGGAGGTAACCAAGTGCATTTCTCAGTAGGAAAAATTGAGATGGACAAAATCATGGCCATGTCTGATACTTTGCAAATCAACTTGGATGTGAACGGAACAAAATACGCTTCCATTATTCAAGAAGTACAACGTCACCCAGTAACAGATAAAATTGTTCACGTTGACTTTTTGGAATTGGTTCCTGGTAAAGCCATCAAAACTTCTTTGCCTGTTCGTGTAACAGGTAACTCTGAAGGTGTTAAGGCGGGTGGTCGTTTGGCCATCAACTACCGCAAAGTACGTGTATTTGCCAAGCCTGAGGATCTTCCCAATGACATCACCTTGGACATCACCAAATTGAATATCGGTGATATGATCCGTGTGCGTGAAGTACAAATTCCTGGTGTGAAATTCTTGGAAGCAGATGCCTCTGCTATCATTGCTATCCAAGCTACTCGTGCTTCTATCGCTGCTTCTCAAGCAGAAGAAGCTCCAGCAAAAGGAAAGAAGAAATAATCTTGTTCTACAAGTTTAAAAGGGTGCTGAATCAGCACCCTTTTTTTATGTCTCATCTTAGCACTACACAAAGGAAACGTTTTTAACACTTTTTCGTTTCCAATGTGTTTTTTTCAATTATCTTCGCGCGGCCAAATGGAAGACAAAGAACTACACATCATCGACAAAGCGCTTCGTGTCTTCATGCGTCAAGGGATTAAAAGTGTCAACATGGATGACATGTCCAAAGCCCTTGGTATCTCTAAAAAAACACTTTACTTGTTTGTCAAGGACAAAGAGGAATTGGTAGAGAAAGCCACTGATCTTTTTGGTCAACGAGAGATTGAGGCCATCAAAGAAATTTCTTCTCAAAAAGTCAATGCCATAGACGAGAGTTTACTCATCAAAAAATGGGTGTTGTCTGTCATTGAGAATGTGCATCCAGCCGTAGCTTTTGATCTAGAGAAGTACTATCCTTCCATATCTAAAAAAATGCAAGAGAATCGCCGAAAGGTGGTCTACAAAAGCATATACAATAACATCATCAAAGGACAAAAAGAAGGCCTGTACCGCAAAGATATTAGCCCTGAAATTGTATCCCGCATTTACATCGGGAGAATGGAAATGTTATTGGATCAGAATGTATTTCCACCCCAACAATTTTTGATATCAGATGTTTATTTGGAGTCATTCCATTATCACATCCGCGGCATCGCCAGTGAAAAAGGCTTGAAAATTTTAGAACAACCGAAAACAAAAAATAAGCAGAAACGAAAAAACAATTCATGAGTACCAAATTAAAACTACTCTTGATAGCCCTTGTTGTTTTTTACAACAACCTATCAGGTCAGCAAAAGCTAACGCTGATCAAAGCGCAAGAGTTCGCAGCCAAAAACGCCAACAGCGTCACACAATCCTTGTATGACGAGCAATTGGCCAAGTTACAAGCCGACCAATTGCTGGCCATTGGATTGCCTCAGTTGAATGGGTCTGTCCAATATCAGAATTTTATTGACTTACCCACTTCTGTTATTCCTGCTGGTATTTTTGGACCAACTGAAACCAAAATTAAGTTTGGTGTTCCGCATCAAATGACTGCAGGTTTGAGTGGCTCTCAATTGCTCTTTGATGGATCTTGGCTGGTAGGATTACAAGCCTCAAAAGAATATGCAAAACTAACCAGTACACAAGTTAAAAAATCAGTCTTTATGATTAAGCATGAAGTGGCGCAGGCCTATCACCTTGCTGTAATTGCCAAAGAAAGTATTGTACTATTGAACAACGGAAAAAAGCTGATAGAAAAATCACTGGAAGAGACAAAAGCGTTGTACAAAGAAGGCTTTTTGGAAGAGCAAAGTGTAGATCAATTGCAGCTGACACTGAATGACTGGGTAGCCCGAATTGTTGTCGCAGAAGCCAACGCAAAACTAACTTTGGATTTATTGAAGTTCAAAATGGGAATGCCCATTCAAAATGAAATTGAACTAGAAGACAACAGTGAAACATTGGCTACCACCGCCAATGAGGCTTTGCTATCCAACCCCCTAAGTGTAGAAAGCAATATTGATGTTCAGTTAACCAATCAAGCGTTGGGGTTGCAAACTTTGAATTTAAAAAATAAAAAAGCAGCTGCATTGCCCAATTTAGCCGCCTTTTACAATTTGCAGACACAAGCATTGCGCTATGAGTTCAACTTTGCTGACACCAAAAAACAATGGTACCCAATTCAACTTTGGGGAGTGCAAATGAATATCCCAATTGTTTCAGGAGGACAACGCTACAAGTCTATTCAATACGCTCAAGTAGAGGTAGAAAAAATGAAATCTACGGTGACCTTGGCAAGAGAAGGTGCCTTATTAGCCTTCAATAGTGCTAAAACCAATTATTTGTCTGCTTTGGCCACCACAAAAAATAACAAAGCCAGTTTGGTTTTGGCAGAAAAAATATTTACCAAAACCAATGAGAAATACAAAGAAGGTTTGGTGTCCAGTTTTGAACTGACTCAAGCCAACAATCAAGTATTGCAAGCACAAGGAAACTATGTTCAATCCTTGTTGCAATTGCTCAACACAAAAGACGAACTTCAAAAAGCCCTCAATCAATAATTCCATGAAAAAGTATTTTTCTTTGGTTGTCATTTCAACCATCATCCTTGCCGCATGTGGCAGCAAAGACCCTCAAGCGCAATTAGAAGCACTGAAGGCAGAACGTTCTGCATTGGATGTTCAAATCCAAGAACTAGAGGCCCAATTGGCTCAAAATGGAACGGTAGAGGTAAAATCAAAAGAAGTGTTGACCACCACCATGGCGCCCAGTGTATTCAAACACTTTATTGATGTGCAAGGTGTAGTGGATGCAGAATCTCAGGCCGCTGTTCAACCGCAAATGCCTGGAGTGGTCATCAAAATTTATGTGACAGAAGGACAAACCGTGAGCAAAGGTCAATTGCTGGGTGAGACAGACAATAGCGTCATGACAGCCCAGCTCAATGCATTGCAACCCCAATTGACATTAGCAACCGATGTCTTCAATCGTCAAAAAAGATTATGGGATCAAAAGATTGGTTCAGAGTTACAATTCCTTCAGGCCAAAACCAACAAGGAAGCCATTGAAAAGCAAATCAGCGCGATTCAAGAGCAAATCAACATGACCAAAATTACCGCTCCAATTGCCGGCGTAGTTGATCACATCGGTGCCAAAATTGGTCAATATTCTGCACCAGGCATGCCCGATCCAGCTTTCAGGGTAATCAATTCTAGCAAAATGAAAGTCAAAGCTGAGTTCGCCGAATCCTATGCTTCCACGGTAAAAAATGGGGATGAAGTGGAACTTTATTTCCCTGATATCAATGAAACCATCCAAGGAAAAACGTCCTATGTAGCCCGTTTTATTAACCCCATGACCAGAACCTTTGCGGTGGAATCCAATATCAGTGGAGATGGCAATAAATACCGTCCCAATATGGTGGCTGTGCTCAAAGTGGTGGATTACAAAAATGAAAATGCTTTTGTTTTGCCCATCAACGCATTGTTAAGTTCTGGCAACGAAACCTACGTGTATAAAGTTGGTAAAAAAGACAATAAAAAAGTTGCGGTTAAAACCGTTATTACAACCGGAAAAACATACAATGGCATGGCTGAAGTGACCTCTGGATTGAACGCTGGAGACGAGGTCATCACAACAGGTCAATTCAATATTGTGGATGGCTCTGTGATCAAATAATAAGGCAAGATTATGTTAGAAAAATTCAAAGAGTTCAAACCCTCTAGTTGGGCCATTGACAATAAAACCACCATTTATCTCCTAACGATATTTATCACGTTAGCGGGTATCTTGTCTTATCAAAGTATTCCCAAAGAACAATTTCCTGATATTGTCATTCCGACGATTTATGTTTCTACGGTTTATCCAGGAACCTCACCTGAAGACATCGAAAATTTGGTGACCAAACATCTGGAGAAACAAATGAAGAGCATCGCCGGTGTGAAGAAAATTACCAGCAATTCCATTCAAGATTTCAGCAATGTTATTGTAGAGTTTAACACCAGTGTGGATGTCCCTATTGCCAAACAAAAAGTAAAAGATGCAGTAGACAAAGCCAAAAAAGATCTGCCCAACAATCTTCCTGCAGATCCCAATGTGATGGAGGTGGAGTTTTCTGAAATGCCCATTCTCTTTGTCAACATAGCGGGAAATTATAGTCTCTCAGACTTAAAAACCTATGCCGAAGACTTGCAAGAAAAGATTGAAGGGCTGAGAGAAATTACCCGTGTGGATATTGTTGGAGCATTGGATAGAGAAATCCAAATCGATGTAGACATCTACAAAATGCAAGCCTCTAAATTTACCATGGGAGATATTGAAAGAGCGGTGATGTATGAGAACATGACCATCTCTGGAGGCGGTGTAAATATGGGCAATGTCAAACGTTCATTGTCCGTTAGCGGCGAGTTTAAAAGTGTGGATGAAATCAAAAACTTGGTCGTTTCTTCTCAATCCGGATCCAAAGTTTATTTGAAGGACATTGCTGATGTCAAGGATGGTTTCAAGGAGCAAGAAAGTTATGGGCGTTTGGACAAAAAGAATGTCATCACGCTCAACGTCATCAAGCGCGGTGGTGAAAATTTGATTGATGCATCGGATAAAATCAACGCCATTTTGGCTGAGATGAAAGAGAGCAAGTTGCCCAAGGATTTGTCTGTGGTTATTACTGGCGACCAAAGCCGCACAACGCGGGTTACGTTGCATGATTTGATTAACACCATCATCATTGGATTTATTTTGGTAACGATTATCTTGATGTTCTTCATGGGGGTAACCAACGCCATTTTTGTCGGGCTTTCTGTTCCATTGTCCATGTTCATCGCCTTCTTAATTCTTCCAGGAATTGATTTCACCATGAACATGATTGTATTGTTCAGCTTCTTGTTGGGATTGGGAATTGTTGTGGACGACGCCATTGTTGTCATAGAAAACACCCACCGGATTTTTGACAATGGAAAAGTTCCTATCAAGGTGGCGGCAAAAAAAGCAGCTGGCGAAATTTTCCTTCCTGTTTTGAGTGGCACAGCTACTACCCTAGCCCCCTTTGTACCATTGGCGTTTTGGGGTGGTGTGATTGGAAAGTTCATGCACTATTTGCCCATTACATTGATCATCACACTTACAGCCTCTCTGGTTGTGGCTTATATCATCAATCCTGTGTTTGCTGTGGACTTTATGAAACCCCACGAGGACAATCACAACAAACCCAAATGGAACAAGGGAACCAAAATTACAACTGTCGTCTTCCTCGCTTTAGCAACCTTATTTTACATCAGCGGAAGCTTTGGCATGGGTAACTTCACCATCACGCTTTTGTTGGTTTATTTGCTGTTCAAATTTGTTTTAGAAAATGCGATTCTTGTGTTCCAAGGAAAAACATGGCCCCGTGTTCAAGCCCGCTATGCCAACTTCTTAACATGGGCGCTGGCCAGACCAAAAACCATATTGTTCAGCACTCTTGGATTATTGGTGTTGTCTTTTATGGTCACAGGATTGCGTCAACCCAAGGTGGTTTTCTTCCCAAAAGCGGATCCTAACTTTGTTTACGTCTATGCCACCCTTCCAGTTGGTACCAGCGCAAAAGCTACAGACAGTGTAGCGCACATCATTGAAGAAAAAATCTACAAAGTCATTGGAGAAAATAATCCATTGGTAGAAAGCATCATCACCAACGTGGCCATTGGCGCCAATGAAAGTCAAGAAGACAGGGCACCCTACTCTCACAAAGCCAAAGTGGGAATTGGATTTGTAGAATTTGCCAAGCGCAATGGGCAATCTACCACAGCCATTCTGGATCAAGTTCGTGCAGAAGTAAAAGGAATTCCCGGTGTTCAAATTGCAGTCGATCAAGAGCAAAATGGACCACCCACTGCCAAACCCATCAGCATTGAAATCAGTGGTGAGGAGTTTGATGATTTGATTGTTGCGAGCATGCGCATGAAAGATTTCTTAGATGCCGCTCAAATTCCCGGCGTTGAGGAGCTGAAGACAGATTTGCAATTGAACAAGCCAGAAATCAAGATTAAAATCGATCGCGAACGCGCCAACAGAGAGGGGATTTCTATGGGGCAAATTGGAAGTGAAATCAGAAAGGCTGTATTTGGATTGGACAATCCATCTAAATTCAGAGATGGCTCTGACGAGTATCCCATACAAGTGCGCTACAAGAAAGACCAACGCAATGATATTGAAGCTTTGCGCAACTTGATCATCACTTACCGTGACATGAACATGGGCGGAATGATCAGACAAGTTCCCTTGGCTGCTTTTGCGGATGTTGAATACACCAGCACCTATGCCGGTATCAAGCGCAAAAATCAAAAGCGTGTCGTTACGCTTGAATCCAACGTCTTAACAGGGTTTAACCCAAATGAAGTGGTGGGTAAAATTCAAGCCAAGGCCGCGCAATTCACCGACCTTCCCAACGGTGTCACTGTGAACCTTGCCGGAGAGCAAGAAGAGCAAAAAGAAACGGCCGCTTTCTTGGGTTCGGCATTGATGATATCACTGGCCTTGATTGTTTTGATTTTGATTATGCAATTCAACTCCATTGGTCGCACCGTCATTATCCTTTCTGAAATCATCTTCTCCGTCATTGGGGTGCTTTTGGGATTGGCCATTTTCAATATGGACATCGTGATTGTCATGACAGGAGTAGGTATTGTCGCATTGGCGGGTATTGTGGTTAGAAACGGAATCTTGTTGGTGGAGTTTACGGATATTCTCCGTGAGCAAGGCATGGAGCTGCGAGAGGCAGTGATCGAAGCAGGTCGTGTTCGTATGACGCCTGTTTTATTGACCGCCACTGCCACCATTTTGGGAATGATTCCTTTGGCCATTGGTTTGAATATCGACTTTGTTACACTATTTACAGAATTGAATCCCAAGCTTCACTTCGGGGGGGACAGCGTAGCCTTCTGGAAGCCATTGTCCTGGACCATTGTGTTTGGATTAAGCTTTGCGACGTTCATCACGCTGATTGTTGTCCCTGTGATGTACATGATGAGTGAGACTTGGAAGGCGGCATTGAAGAAAAGATTGAATAAAGAAGTTGAAGTTTAATACAAATCTACTTGATAAAAAAAGGGCGGTCAATTGACCGCCCTTTTTCATGATTCCCTTGTAAGGATTAATCCATCATCTCCAAAACTTGCTTGCTCTTTAGCAACTTTTTAGATTGTTTACGGCCATTATCTGTAATGTAATTCTTCATGCGATTATCCTTTGAATCAAAGATGACATAAAGAGTACCTTCTGACTTGAAATAATCTGAATTTCCTCGTAAGTACATCTCTCTGTTCTTAAACCACTTTGGAACTTTTTGATACTGTACTTTGTACTTGTAAGTTACCACCTTACTTCCGTCCTTGCGATTGAAGTATAAATCCTTAGGCTCAACATCCAAAGCACTTGTAACTTCATTCAAAGTCATACCTTGTTTCAGCTTGAAAATGTGCTCCGTAGTGGTGCAATAGTTGGTAGTGCGGAACAAAGGACTGCAAGATGACATTCCAATAATAGCAACTACCAAAACAATAATTGATTTAATATTTTTCATTTTATAATTCATTTAATTTTTAAAAAACCTCGGTTCTTGTTACTTCTTTCCAAATGAGAATTTACTCAAAAAACCTTCCTTGCTTTTTGACTTTGGCGCTTTGGCTTTGCTTGATTTTGAACCAAAATCAAATGTTGGGCGCTTCGTCTTCTTCTTATCGCTCAACTCTAAATTAACAGTCACATTGGCTTTGCTATCTGCTAACGCCTTGATGATTTCGCAGTTATCACAATCATCCTCTTCTTCAGCCATTACCGTTGGCGTTTCAATGATTAAGCATTTCTTATTGCAATCTGACTCTGGTCTCTTCTCATTGAAATCAGGATTCATGTATGAACCGCATGGGCAATATTCACATTTTCCGTTGTCCATTATCGCCTCAACATCATAGTTCAATGCTTCTGGATCTGTACATCCTTTACCACCTTCTGACTTCGTACAATTCTCCATGAATTCATTCATGTCTTGCGATACGGGGATACCATCTTTTTGACCTGTTCCAGTTAAAACCGTTTCAAGTTTACCTGCTTTAAAATACAAATAAGCTGTATTCTCACTTTTGTAAACAGGAGATCCGCTAACCAAGCCCATTCTCTTTGGAATGACCATGAAGAAAGTCTTTTTTCCTGGAGATTTATACTTGTAAGTTACAATCTCGCATCCTTGATCGTCTGAAGCTAAGATATCATGAGGATACTGATTGTTTAAAGCAGCTCTTGCCTCTTCTTTGTTCATTCCTACATTGAGTTGAGCTAGCTCACTGGGTTTGACGCAATGAGGAGTCACAGCACAGCCTACTGCACTGAAAAGGGGTAGGACAAATGCCCAAATGGCCCATTTTTTAATTGTTTTCATAAATATTTAATTGGTTTTGATTGGACTAAAAGTATAAAACATTTGATGCGAAACCAAATTAACCCAATAAAACTGAGTTTTTATTCAGAACCTCAGGGAAATGCGATCAAGAGAACCAACCAGTATGCTAAATTTAACCTATTGATTTCGAATGCTTGATGCTCAACCACACCGTTGAAGTCAAGATGATAGCGCCTCCTAGATAAAAACCCAAACTCATATACTCTGATTGACCATACAGCCACAAAGCCAACAAAATAGAATAAACAGGTTCCATGTTAATGGCCATCGCACACACAAAAGGTGATATCTGACGCATCACTGCTATACTGGCTATGAATGGAAAAGATGTTGCCACAATACCAAGTACCATTAACAACAATACATTAGAACTATTCAACTGATTGAATTGAAAGCTCTCGTTGTCATTCAATACAATGTATAAAAATACCGCTAACCAGGCCACTGCCATTTCAATCAGCGCCATCTGATTGCTCGGGACATTCTTCACCAATCGGGCGTTCATGGCAGAGAACGTGGCAGAAAGAAAAGCCGCTAGCAGTCCCCAGAGGATACCTTGAGTAAAACGGGTCTCGAAATTAAAAATAAACACCAACCCCACTACCGCCACACTTCCAAAAGCCATTTCTCTCCAGTCCCACTTTTTGGCCATAATCCAAGGTCCTACCAATGAGACAAAGATGGCGTTGGTGCTCAAGACGGTTAATGCGGTACTGATGTTGGACACCTTGATGGCTGTGAAAAAAGAAATCCAATGCATCGCAATGAACAAACCCGCCATCATCAATCCCAAAAAATGACGACTGGAAATGGGAGACCACTGTCTTTTATACAGCACCCAGATGGCTATACCGCAGAAGGCGATGAGGGTTCGCCAAAAAACCAGAGGAACAGAGGACAAAGTAATTTCATGACCCAATATTCCTGTGAATCCCCAGATGAACACAATGAAATGCAACAAATAAAGGGCGCTACTTCTGCTCATTGTTGTGATCAATGTCCACTACTCCACCTGATACAATGTACTTCATCACATCCACTGCATTTTTATCAATGGGCTTCACATTTTTAACAGGCACTATCAAAAGATGGCCTGAGAAACTATAACTCATAGGGAAATACACTCCGACTTTTTCTTGGATATTGCCCAATTCTTGCAAGTCTTCATCTGTAATAAAACCGATGGCCTCAAGATCATTGGCGTCACTCAACTTTACCAATACGGGTTGATTAAAGGCCTTCTTTTGACCGACAAAAGCGCCCAACAAATCCGTGATGCTCTTGTAGATGGTCTTAATGAGTGGAATCCGATCTAAAAATTTATTGAACCAAAACTTGATGGTGTCATTGATAAACTTAGCACCCAAATATCCTAACACTGCCAATACCAGGAGGAGCATTAAAATACCCATTCCAGGATATCGGTGTTCAATGGGCAAAATTGAATCCAACCAAGTAAACATCTTATAAATCACATACCCCGTCATGATAATGGGAAGGCTGATCAATAAGCCGTTCAAAACATATTGAATCCAGCGTTTGAATAATCGTTGTAACATGCCACAAAATTGCATCATTTTCAACGATGCTTTTATTTTTTTGTGAAGCATATCACTTAATTCTTTGAAGTGATGTGTATTTTTGAAACATGAGGAAACTATTGATGACAATTTGGGCCCTATTCATGGTGGCCATCGGCGTGGCTCAAACGGCTGACAATCCTGTTAAATGGAATTTCAGTTCTAAATCTTTGGGAGATAATCAATATGAATTGACTTTTACCGCAAGCATCTTCAAACATTGGCATATCTATGATCTGAATCCAACGGAAGATGCCGATAAGTTTCTTCCCATCGCTACCGGAATTGAATTCACGCCTTCGTCCAATTATCAATTGGTGGGAAAGCTAACTTCCAACAAGCCTATTGCACACCGTGAACCATCCTTGGATGTAACGCTTTATTACCATGAAAATTCAATGGTATTGAAACAAAAAGTAAAGTTGAAAGACAACTCACCTACCAAAATAAAAGTCATGGTGTCTTATCAGGCCTGCATTCAAGAGAATGGGGAAGAAAGATGCAACATGCCACAGGACGAGCCTTTTGAAGTTACTGTTGGTGAAGAAGTTCCTGAGGAACTTCAGGTGCTCAATACCATTGCCATCGATACCACAGGAAAAAAAGTCGTTGAATCAAAAGACAACGACCCCTTCCATTGGAAATTAGACCCCAACAAACCCCAAGAAAATTGTCAAATAGAGCAAGAAGAGCAAACCATGTGGTGGGCTTTTTTACAAGGTATTTTCTGGGGTCTTTTTGCCTTGTTGACCCCCTGTGTATTCCCTATGATTCCATTGACCGTTTCTTTCTTTACCAAATCATCCGGTGATGGTTCTGGCAAAAGCAAAGCGGTTTTGTACGGATTGTTCATCTTCCTCACCTATGTGGCTGTTTCCGTTCCCTTTCACATTTTCAGCTCTACCAATCCGGAGGTCTTCAACGAGTTTGCCACCAATCCATGGATCAACATTGCCTTCTTTGTGGTGTTTGTCGTTTTTGCTATTTCCTTCATTGGATATTATGAAATCACTTTGCCCTCGTCATGGGCCAACAAGATGGACAACAATGCTTCCAAAATAGGCGGCATCTTTGGAGTTTTCTTCATGGCCATTACCTTGGTGATTGTTTCCTTCTCTTGTACAGGTCCTATCCTGGGCGGAATGTTGGGACAGATATATGCCAGCAATTCTCAAGGAACCGTTGACTTCTTGGGATTGTCGTTGTCTTTGGCGCCAACAAAATTGACGGCAGCCACGGCAGGCTTTGGCATTGCATTGGGCCTTCCCTTTGGGTTATTTGCTTTCTTCCCTAGCCTCATGAAAAAATTGCCCAAGAGTGGTGGTTGGTTGGAAGACTTCAAAGTATCATTGGGATTTTTGGAAGTGGCCTTGGCCATTAAGTTCATCTCCAATGCGGATCTGGTGCAACAATGGGGATTATTAAAAAGAGAAACATTCTTTGCGCTTTGGATCATTGTCGGAATTTTCTGGACACTCTACTTGTTGGGCAAATTCAAATTCAAGCCTTACCAAGGCAGTCAAAACCTATCCAAGACCAAACTGGCCTTTGCCATTATCATTGGCGCCTTTACATTGCGCATCATACCCGGGGTTATGCCGCCCAGTGATTTAAACAAGTTTGCATTTTTGAGTGGCTTCCCTCCCCCCTCTTCGTATTCTTATTACCACCACGAATCGGAGTTTAAAATTTACCGTGATTTGGAAGAGGCAATGGCTGTCGCTAAAAAGGAAAACAAACCATTGTTCATTGACTTCACCGGATGGGCTTGTGTCAACTGCCGCAAGATGGAAGAAACGGTTTGGATTGATCCCGTGATTGCAGAAACATTGAGAGAAAAATATATCATGGTTTCTCTTTATGTGGATGAGAAGATTGAATTGCCCGCCAACCAACAGATGGTGTACAAGACACATGATGGTCGATTAAAAGAAATCAAAACTGTCGGAAATAAATGGGCCACCCTTCAATCAGAAACTTTCCAAAACCAAGCCCAGCCTTTCTACGCCGTCATTTCTGCGGATAGCACTTTACTGATTCCTACAGAAGATTACAATACCGATGTGGAGGAATACAGCAATTGGTTAAATTGCGGTATTCAAGCACACGAGAATTGGAAAAATGTTAAAGGGAATCATTAAGATATTGGTCTTCACTTTGTGCTCATTGCTAATGAGTACAACGGTGGTGTCACAAAAAACAATTGTCAAAGGAAAGGTAATTGATCAATCCAATCAACTGGCAGTGCCATTTGCTCCTGTTTTTTTTATTGGAACCAAGACAGGTACTACCACTGATTTAGACGGTAACTTTTCTTTTGAGACCTATTATAGCTCAGACACCTTGGCTTGTTTAATGGTAGGCTACAATCCTTTTAAAGTAAAAATTCAACAGGGAAAGGCGCAAAATATCACTCTAGCGCTGGTTCCCAATACCCAAATGACTGAGTTGGTCATCAAAGCAAAAGATCTTGAAGACCCCGCCATTGCCTTGATCAAAAAAGTGTTGAACAATAAAAAAATCAACAACAAAGAAAAACTGGACGCCTATGAATACGAGGCCTACAACAAAGTTGAGTTTGACTTGAACAACATCAAAGATGAGCTGGCGGACAAAAGAGTGCTACGCTCGGTAGAATTTATTTTTGACCAAATTGATACTACTGCGGAAA
>JACCDO012102849.1_pt1 | contig 15641 bp, 12 predicted proteins | sample 7446101 | NCBI WGS metagenome assembly JACCDO01 (sample SAMN15323440, study PRJNA562643) | freshwater metagenome | isolation source: river surface water | place: USA:Blue River Watershed | collected 2017-08-16
TAGTATTTTAGTACTAACCTTTTAAAATATAAACCTAGTGCTTAGTACTTAGTACTGCGATTGTACACTATAAGTTTTTAGTACTAGTATTCGGGTACCGGAATTCAAGGGAAAAACGACAGGCCTGTCTAAAACGTTCCATTTCCACCGGTACAAAATCTATTTTGACTTAGAAATTAGAAGTTAGTAACTCGTTAGTCATAATCTCTTTGACGGAAATTCTGTCATAAAGAAAAGACGAAGCCGCTACACTTAATAGATGTGTGCTGTGAGTAAGTTAGTAATATGTAAGTGAGTGAGTAAGTTATTGAGTAAGTAGATTATCGAGTGGCTGAATTCTACTGACGACTCACTCAGTAGTTACTTATCATCATAATTACCTCTTCATTTTTATTCTTGGTTTTTTTCTCGCCAAAACCGACTCCAGCTGGTACAAATTACCAGACCAAACGTTGCAAAGTAGTTGTAACAGGTACTCACACTCATGAACTTACTTACTCACTCACTTACTGAATTACTAACTCACTAACTGGATTACTTTATCTCACCCACCGAATCACTGACTTAATTATCAACGAATTTAATACTCTAATGTTTCCTTTTACCTCGTTCACTACCTCGCACTGTCTTCATCACCGAATTACTTATTGCCTTATAAACTTACCAACTTATCAACGTACCAACTTACTAATTACCGACTTACTAACTTAATTACTCACAGATTAGATATTGCTAGACGCAGATGCCATCCGATAACAATCTTCACAAAGCCGCACATAAAGGCGACTTAAATGAAGTAAAAATATATATTGAAGCAGAAGAAGGAAGTGATGATCGTATTGACGTCAACGAACCTGGTAGGAACTACTCACTCATCCTTTCTTTCTTACTTACTCACTCACGATACTTATGTATTAGGTGCTGGAGACAGAAGAGCGCTTCATCGCGCAGCTGGTGCTGGACACATGGAAATTACCTTGTACTTGCTAGATAAAGGTGCAATATTAGATCAAGCAGATAAAAGGTATGCACTTCCTCCCTAATTCACTAATTACTAAGTCATTTACTTACTTATTACTTTCTCATCTAGTGGTCGAACTGCACTTCATTGGGCTATTATAAGCGATTTCCCTGAAATTGTTAAGGTGCTCATCGGCAAAGGCGCCGATATCTTCTATGAAACAAGCAATAAATGCAATTCTCTTCACTTCGCATGTGAAAAAGGTAGTGTAGAAATAGTCCGAATACTCATGAATATCGTGAAGGATGATGAAGAGAAAAGGAATTTACTCACTCAGGTAACATATTTTATTTTTATCGACTTACTCATGATTTATTCACTGATTTATTCGTTTATTCAGGCCAAAAATAGCGAAGACTTAACACCGTTTATGATAGCCGCAAACAATAAGAATGCGCCAATATGTCAAGCATTGAAAGACTTCGGTGATGCTAATGCCAATGGTGCATCTGGTGCTTGTATTATAGCATAGGGAATGGTTCGTCCGTATAGACTGTACAAATTGATTCTTATGTAATTTAGATAATTATTAATATAATTTTAATAACGACTATTTATTGCTGTGATTCAATAGTGAGTGAGTGGGTAGTTACACTTGATTCAGGTTGTGCTATGTTTAGATTACTCATGTCATCATTGTTCGTTGCACGTCCCATAGCTTCAGCAACAGCAGTGACAGCCATTAACATTTGATGTGAATTTGTTAATTTATTAACCTATTTGAATGAATGAGCGAGTGGGCGAATAAGAAATAAATTTGAGTAATTGGATACCATTGAACCAATACCAACTCCTTTGGCACCAGCAGCAAGGGCCAATGGTGCAGTAACATCAGTTAGACCAGACGAGCATATAATAGGGATAGTCACTGCACGAGATAGAGCGTATGAAGAAGCAATTGTTGGAGTTGCAATTTCTAATAATTCTTGAACGCCTAAATTGGTTGAATGAACACTCATTTTTCCTTCTGTTTGAAGAATATCAGCACCTACATTGATGGAGTAAGAATAGATATGATTAGTGCAGTGAGTGAAGAAATACCTATTGATTCTAATGTCTTTGCTAATATAATTTGTTCATTCAATGGAATGTTGTGAGGAATTGTTACCGATAATGGTATTGTTGGCAACAATTTTCTTGTTTCTGTAGTCATACGAATGATATCGTCAGCAGAAAAAGATATTCCTTGGCCATAAAATGAATCATAATTACCAATCTCAACCATATCAGCGCCTTAAATAAGTATATACATGAATAAGGAAGCAAGCAAATAATTAGAATGAGTGAGTGAATACCAGCATTTACTGCTGCAACAAAATCAGTTGGTACAACAGATGAAACCATGATAGGAATCTTGCCATTGGTGACTTTGATTGCTGCCTCAACTAGCGCTGGATTGCACGCAATATCTACATGTGAGGCGCCTCCAAGGTACGCAGCACGAACAATATCTTTCACGTGGTTGACGTTGTTATTGGACAAACCGGAGATAACTTTTAACGCATTGCCAGACTTGAAAGATTTCAGTGCTTCAAATTTACTGAACCTAGTGAAATGATCAAATAAGTAATGAAAATATGACAGTAGTGAATTGGACAGGATTAATATATGAGCGATTGTGTTAGTTAGTGAGTGAGCAAGTTTAGAGAAAATTATTAATCAAGTAAGCAAGCAAATAATCGATGATGTAAAAAATAAAGTATATCATTATGAGTATGTCGATACCTCAAAGCAGTGGTTGCCACAACAATTAAGAGAACTAGAAAGTACGTGAATGAGTGCATTTTCATACGACTATTTTCAACTATTTTTTTCATTCCGTACGTCACTGAGCTCATACAGGCCCCGATACCTGAATAAATGAAATTTAGTAGTAAATGAAATAGTTATTTAACATTAAAAACCACTTCTTGTACCCTAAATCGATCGCTTGCTCATCTACTTACCAACTCACTAATTATTTTTGATAAAGAGAAAAAATATCGGATACAAATTATTTCTCTATCCTTATTTTTCAATTCATTGTTGAACACTAAGTGGTTATATTTAATTGTGAAATTGAATCGTTTCTTTGTTAATTCTTAACCGGTATAATTGACCACCGGTACCTGTTTTGCATGGGTCCCTGGGGAAATGTGAGAGAGTCACTTGGATCACTGAGAGAGACTCATAGAGAAGAGAGAGTGAGTTACGGAGCGAGCCAACGAGTGGGTATAAAAAGAAATAAAATATAATTGAATGGGACCGAAACGGAAGAGTAGCAGCGCGTCGAGTAGCGGTGCGGGTAAGAAAGTGGATGACGGAAGAGAGACTCCATTACAAGCGATTTTACTTGCAGGTAATGATGCACTATTTTAATGCTCTGTTTATTAATTTCATGTTTAACCACTTACTAACTGCCTCACTAACTGCCTTACTTAATTACTTACTTACTTACTTACTCCTTTAGATTCCTTCATGAAAACATTCCGTCCTATCACGTGGGACTCTCCCAAAGTTCTCTTACCACTGGTTAATGCGCCAATGTTAGAGTATACAATCGAATTTTTGGCCCAAAATGGCGTCGAGGGTGAGAAATATCATCATTTTACTGCATTCATATCTTATTTAATCGCTTATTGTAGAATTATTCATATTTTGTGTGTGGCACGGTGACTTGCTTCAAGAATACATCAATAATTCCAATTGGAAGTCATATGGGATGACTATTCGCTGTATTTACTCCCCTGGTTGCTTGTCTGCTGGTGATGCGTTACGAGAATTAGACAGGTTTGCCATCGATTTATGTATTATCTACTCACTCACTCACTCACTCACTCACTCACTTCACTTAGTATGAGTGTGATCCGCTATGATCCCAATGACCCACAGCCATTTATTCTCATCTCTGGCGATGTGATATCCAACATGGATTTAAAGAAAGCAATACAATATCATAAAGATAAACGCGCAGCTGACAAGGTAGATCATTAACTCACACTCATTAAATTTTCATTGCTCACTCATTTACTCAGGAGTGCATTATGACAGTAGTGATGAAACAAGTTCAAAAAAACACCGGCATAAAATCCGTCCTTGACGACTTAGTTGTTGCCGTTGACAGCAACTCCAACCAACTTCTTTTATTCGATGATAACTACAAAAAGGTACATTTATTTCCTTACATTTTTACTCACTCACTCATTACATTAATTCATAATTAAAGGACAAAGTTTCTCTTCCTATCGAGATACTGTTGGAGCACCCTAACCTGGTTTATCGCACTGATTTATTAGATTGCCAAGTTGATATTTGTTCACCAGAATTAATGCTACAATTTAGTGATAATTTTGACTACCAGGTAATCGCAGCCACTCACTCACTCACTCACTTACTCACTCATTCACTTACTTACTCACTCACTCATGATTTTAGGATATTCGTCGTGATTTTATTCATAACGAAGTAGTAAATTTCACATTAGGCAAGCATATTTACAGTTATGTTCTCTCGAACGAGTACGCGGCGCGGGTCAACGACCCTCGTACGTACCATGCCATCTGTCGTGATATTGTATCACGTTGGGTGTATCCACTTGTTCCTGATGCACAAATAGTTAACGGATCAAATTATGTTCATAGTAAACGATATGTTTACAAGGATTCCAATTGTAAAATTTCCCGATTAGCTAAGATAGGTGAAGGTGTAGTGCTTGGTAAAGGCTGTATTATTGAAGATGGTGTAGTGCTTGAACGGAGTGTGATTGGTGTTGGCTGTCATATCAAAGCAAAATCAGTTATAATACAATCTCATTTATGGACCGGTTCGGTGGTAGAGTCTAACGTAACTATTACACAATCAATTATATGCGATGACGTAGTGGTGAAAGCAAATGCAATAATCAATAGAGGCTGTATACTAGCCAAAGGTGTGGTAGTTGGTGAAGGCTGCAAGATACCAGCGTACACACGTATCTCACTAAGTAAACGGCTTGAAGCCGACTCTGATGCGGGTAATGACATCCCATACGACGACGTGGTAGGACCAACAGGAAAAGGTTATGTGTGGGAGTATAATAGCTGTGATGACTATGTGGAAGAGTTAGAAACGGAAGATGATTGTGATGGTGACGAGGAGAATGGTATCATGTTAAGCGATAGTCTTGATCTTCGTGGTATTATAAGAGCACATTCTATTGGCTGTAATGAAGAAGAAGCATGGAAATATAAATTATGGGATCACGCACCTACGTTACCCGAGGATGATGACGAGGATGACAATGATGAAGAATACGATGAATATGATAACGAATGCAAGATTGAAACCGAATTTCTATCAACCATAACGGAAGATATCAAAGCGGCTTACGCTAGCAAAGACAGTCCTGATAACATATTAATGGAAATCAAAGGTTTAAAATTTCGTGAAAATCGTACTTATGGCGATTGTATACGTGGTGTTATACCCGGTTTTATTTTTATTCTACGCAATGTAGCAGGTGCTGCAGCAGTACCCACATTAGTTCAAATGATTAATAAATCCCGTGAGTTAATGAAAGAAAAGGAAGGTTGGGGGTATATTATACTCAAGCCACTCATTGTGGAGGAGGAGGATCAAAGTGCGTTGATTGAAGCGATTGAAGACGAATGTGTTAAAGATAGTGGCGTACTTACTCCTATCTTTTGGATGTTACTGAAGCTTATGCTTGATATTGAGATACTATCAGAGGAGTCCTTATTGAGATGGTCGCAAGAGCGGCAAGCAGATGCCATGTATGACGACGATCAAGAAACGAGTAAGAAGGTGGCGTTATTCAAAGATACGAAGGTACAAGAGTTTGTAAAATGGTTGAATGAACAAGATGATGATGATGACGATGACGATGATGATGACGACGATGAGGAGGAGGAGGATGACTGAACTCGTATAGTTGTCTAATTATATCCACATGTACAATATCAATCAATTTTTCTTCTTACTATTATGTATTTGTTGCAGTGTCTGATGTTGCATTTCTAAAGTGTCTAATCGCACTTTTAATTTCTCTACTACGTCATCTAGCTGCTCACACGAATCTACATTCGTTGTGTTGAATTGCATTACACGCGATTGAATTTTCTTATCTAACTCCCTTATAGCTTCTACTAGCAATGGCACGATCTCGCCATACTTCACTCCTAAGTACTTCCCACCATTCATTGCCTCAACTACTTGCGGCAGAATATTTTGTACATCCTGTGCAATGACACCCACATGGCGGTTTTCATCCCACGGGAAATCAAGTGACAGCATGGTGTCCTTGTCCCTGTTCCAATTGTAGTACACACCACGGATCTTGTTGACTTTTTCAAGTGGCTTGTCGATTAGTTTAATATCCGATTTAAGACGACGGTCGGAGTAAACAACTGGTTCAAATTCTAGATTTGTAGTACCTTGAACGGTTAGACCACCACTGACGTATAATCCACCACCAAATACTGTCGCCCCTCCTGTTGTGACTACCAAACCAGTGTTACGAATGGTCATACCACCAGTATAAATGGATAAACCGCCACTAATAGACATACCACCACCATTGATAGTGAAGCCACCATCAGTGACGGTGAAACCACCAGTTACTGTCATACCGTCACTTGATACAGTTAACCCTCCAGTAATGACAACACCACTCGAGCTAACAGTAAGCCCGTCAGAAATAGTCATACCACCACTAGTAACGGTTCCACCGCCTTGAACAATATGTAAACCAGTAGCTCCTATGGTTCCACCACCAGCAGTAACAACTATTCCTCCAGCGGTAACGGTTCCACCACCTGCAGTCACTTGCATACCACCAGCAGTGATAGTCAATCCTCCTGTGATAACGACAATACCACCACTATTTACGGTGGTACCGCCAGTAATAATTAATCCTCCAGCAGTTACTGTTCCTCCACCTGCTGTTACCTTAAAACCGCCACTGGAAATGGATATGCCATTGGCTACAGCAAATCCACCACTAACGACTGTGCCACCACCTGATGTAACCTTTAGGCCAGAATGCGTAACGGTCACGCCACCCCCAATAGCAGCTCCACCCGAGGATATTGTCATACCATCAGCCACTGTCATACCGTTTGAATTAACTGTAAGTCCACCGCTCACTGTCATACCGTTTGTAACAACTGTAAGGCCACCGGTTATTTCTAACCCACCGCTATTAATGGTTACTCCACCAGTCACCACCATACCCCCAGTCGATACTGTCACTCCGTCGTAAACAACAAGGTTACCAGTACTGATGGTTATGCCACCATTGACAGTTAATCCACTATCTGACAACGTCATTCCATCAGGGATAGTCAGGCCTCCTGAGTTGATAGTAAGCCCGCCATTAATGGACAAACCATCAGCAGAAATAGTCAAACCTTTTGTGGTGACGACTATACCCACAGTTGATACGGTTAACCCGCTATTGACAGTTAAGCCTGAACTACTTACGGTGACTCCATTAGCTATGTTTGCACCACCGGTAACCGTCAATCCATCGCTACTAACTACTAGTCCATTTGCAATTGTCATTCCATCACCCACGACCACGTCACCAGCAATAGTGAGATCATTATCAAACGCTACATTGCCAGACGAGACGGTGATACCCCCAGTAACTCTCAGATTTCCACCAATAGTTAATCCACCAGTAACACCGAGACCTCCACTATTCAGGGCGACATTACCACTACTAACAACTATACCAGAAGAGACGGTTAAGTCCCCGGTAACATCCAAGCCGCCACTAGTAATAGTTACACCATTGGTGACATACAAACCGGAAGTTATAGAGCCCGAGCCTGTAAAAACACCATTTCCACTAACTGTTAGTCCACCAGCTGCACTTAAACCACCAGCGGATACGGTAACACCTCCAGCGGTTACTACAACACCCCCAGAATTGACTGTTGTCCCACCAGAAATCTTTAATCCGTCAGTAGAAATGGAGAGGCCTCCAGAGACACCCATTCCACCAGTGACCACGCTTAATCCACCAGTTACTTTCATGCCCAAACTTTGCACAGACAAACCACCAGTAATTTTGGCTCCCGTGTCGTATACAGTCAATCCGCCAGTTATATAAAGACCATTATTGGATATAGTAAGTCCACCAGTCAGTGTTAATTTACCCGCAACAACAGCACCACCTGAGGAAATTGTCATACCTATAGGAACCGTAAGAGTACCAGTATTCATGGTAATACCTCCAGTTACATAAAGACCACCCGAGTTAATAGTTAGACCTCCATCGGAGATTAATAATCCATCACTATTCACTGTGACGCCTCCAGTCACTCGCAATCCATCATTGCTTATAGTAACACCACCACCAACTACCGCACCTCCAGAATTAACGGTAATACCGCTATTCGAGATGTATAAACCACCACTTTTAATAGTGATACCGCTTGTTACACTCAAGCCTCCAGTATTGATAGTCATTCCAGATCCACCGATGACAAAGCCACCACCAGTGACAGTGAGACCACCATCTGAAACCAAAAGACCTCCACTATATATATTCAACCCTGAGTCCTGAATCGTGACACCACCGGTATCAACCATTAAACCAGCTTCGTAAATGGTCAAACCGCCGGTTACAAGCATTCCATCTGAGTTTACGCGTAGTCCTCCACTATTAACAGTTAAACCCCCAGTGATTTTCATGCCTTCACTGAATATGGTCATACCACCACTAATGGTGAACCCACCACCGACTATAGATAGACCCCCTGAGTGTATAGTCATGCCACCATAATAACTATCTATATTACCGAGTCCATCAATGTTGAATAAGGTGCGTGTAGTATCAACTACCTTGAGCATGTTAAAACTCGTACTACCAGCACCACCAGAATAATGAAGTTTAAGCACATTTCCGCTGAAACCAGATCGAGTTGCTTGAATATTTAAAATATCAGAATTCAATGAGGACGTAACAGCACGCACACCATAGTTATATGTATCACAATTTGAATTTTCAAAATTACTATAACATGTGCACTCACCTGTAGTGAAATCACATGTTCCTCGATTCGAACAATAAGCGTATTCTGGTAAGGTCACAACCGTCGTATCTGCAATCGTGCACGTACCAGCTCCATCAGAAGCGGATGTAGTACTGCATGAGAAGCTGTCAATAGATGGATTACCAGAATGATAATATATATTATTCTCATATGGTAAAACAGAAAATGCAACAATTTGTACAATATAAGTTGCCCCTCCATGACTATTCGTACTTCCTTTCGTACACTTCACCGTGTTGATATTTCGCAAAGAGGCAAATGATTCTTCGCAATCAGCCTCACTCCAGTCATCAGCATTTGCTGGGAATGAGAATGATTCTGTATTAAATGTAAATTTAAATGAACCATAAAGTGTTCCTATCGATGCCGATGTCGTAATCGATATAGTCCTATAATCATTAAATGTTGTCAATGGATCATCCCCTTTTGGACACATTTTCATTTCACAACCAGGTCCAGTATAACCCATATCACATACACACATAGTTAAATGATCCGAATCCCAAAAATTATATGCTCCTTCTACCGCACCATATGTATACAAATCATACAACATCTCCATCGTGTAACAGATACCGTGTTCACCACAATCACATTTAGTTCTCTCACATGCATCGCCTTCAAATCCATCAAAACATTTACATATTCCTGAACTGCGATCGCATAAACCTTGGTTACTACATTCTAACGATGAATGAGCTGTCTGATATCCATTGGCCTTACTGACCCATGCATTGCCATAAGGACAATATTGCAATGAACAATCCGGACCAAAATAATTTGAAGTACAGCTACATACTGATTCATAATTACATGTTCCACGCCCATTACAATCTAGAGGACAAAATGAATGAATTATTGGAGCCAGCAGCAGAATCAGCAGCTGCAGAACGCGTGGTGGCAACATGCTATTCGCTCACACACTCACACACTCACTCACTGTCACTCACACTCACACTTGCTATCTCTTTTCCGTTTATAGGGATTCAAAAGTTAGGGCACCTTAATCCCTAAAATATCGAGGACTAATATTTTTGATAAGTAATTATATGAATGAAACAAAGGGAAATTTATCTCAGCATTAAAAATAATAGATCTTATTGTTCAACGAAACTGTATCATTTATGAGTAATTACTGTCCACATATTACTTAATCCATACCTTATACATCGAGCTATGAGTAACAAACGAGTATTTAATTGTTATTGCAATTAAATTTAGCGGGAAGCAATCAAATCTCTTTTATTTTGAACCAACCAGAAATATTTTAAACTCAAAGATCCGTTAAGGGAGCGGCCTTGGTTCCTGATAATATATATTTTTTAAACGATTACGCTACAAGCCATCGTTGCATAAAGTGCGCGTTTGTGAGTCGACTCACGCACATCTCATCAGTCGCGTACCTCGAATCTCGTGGACGGACTCGTGTCAATAGTTATTTGTGCGTGTGTATTGATTGCTTTGCACCTAGCCTCGTGAACAGACTCGTGCGCGCATTACAGTTCATTTGAAAACCACTATAAGTCACGTGTGCCAAGCCTCGAATACAAGCTCGTGATTGTATTCATTGTTACTAGTTGAGTGTATCAAATCTTGTAGAAAGACTCGTGCGTACTCAATCATTGTGATACCTGTTAACACTCCCTCATTTTTATTTAGCTGTAAATTATGAATGCAATTGGTATATTTCCATCCAATCGTGTTCAAGATGTACTCCGTCGCTTGAGTGATAACAGTGCTCAATCAGAAGCGATAAAAACATGTTTTGGTATTCTAGCGATAATGTCACGTGAAGAAAGCAATAAATCGGTAATTGCCAAAGAAGGAATGGATTACATCCTATCCGCTATGACAACTCACGTAGATAAAGCTGATGTCCAAGAATCTGGTTGTGATTTATTATGGTCGTTAGCTTTTAATAATATTTCAGCAAAAGAAATCGTAGCAAAACATGGTGGACCATCTGTAATCGTTCGTGCATTGAAGCGACATACTAGATCACCAGAGTTTTTAAAATCAGCATGTGGTGCATTGTCTAATATGTGCCAAAGCAAACTAAATCAAGATGGTATTTCCGCCCAAGGCGGGTTACAACCATTAGTAGGTAGTATACATGCTCATCAAATGAATACCAAACTATTGCCTTTTATATTTGATGCTTTAGCATCACTCATAGTTAATAATGAAGAAAATTCAAGAGCCGTTTCCTCTTTAGGACTCATTCCTTTGATTGTGGCATCATTAGGACGACATAAAAATATGACTGAAGTTGTAAAATCGGGTTGTCATGCATTAGCAATACTATCCGATGTTAAAGGACAAGCCTCCAAGATAGCATTTGCTGGTGGTGTTCCTATTATTCTCTTGTTGCTAGATATGCATCCATCATATGCAGACCTGCACAGAGTTGCAGCGGTTGTATTATTACGTATGTTACAAGAGAGTACTCATGTTGGACGTGAGATTACTTGTAATGAGGGTGTGCGAATACTATTGAAGTCATTAGAAAAAGGTGGAAGTCAACAGGATACGGTTGCGGCAGTTACTCATATTTTATTTACTGTTACCAATCCTTCGTCTCCTGCGTCATCTATGATTGAATCACAACTATGGACGCAGAATACCAGCGATAGTAATAATAAAATGATCTACTCGCCTAGTACTGGTACTAAAGGGGGTTCATCATTGCCTCATGTCTCATCTAGTGAAAATTTGTCTACTCCAAGCAGTTCACATAGCAATAACAATGGAGTTACATCAACTCTGAATGGTTTAGTCGCAATTATTGCCCAATACACTGATAGACGCGATGTGATACGTGCAGCGTGTCGTCTATTGAACAATGTCACTTCATTTAATGGGGTTGTTGCTGCATTAGATAAGGCAAATGTATTAGATAAGCTACTAGAGTGCGCTGCTGTTCACCACGAAACAAGGGATGTAATAGATAGTACCGCGAATATGATTAAGAATATACACAAAAGACACATACCATTGATTAATACATCTAAACCATCGTTATTGCACGGATTATTAACGGTGCTTAAAGCCAAATTATTAGATGATGACCTTGTTGTCGCCTGTATGGACATTCTGCAGAAATTAAACGAGTTGAAGTACGAGGGATCCAACAAAAACAAGGTAATTCCTACTTAAACGTGCCTCATTTCTATAATATTCTCACCTCTTATACGTTCTACAGGGCGTCTTTGACGAGTACAAGACCGTGTATGGAGTAGAAATCAACACGGTACTCATCACCGTCATATGTGAAATCATTAGAAAGACAATAGGATTAGATAGTAGCGCCGATAATGGTACCGATACAGCCCTGACTATTGTCAACAATAGCCCGAGTCACGTTAAGAAAGGTATCTGGTTAAAGACCACCCATCGCACCTTAATGACGTCGTTAAGCATGGCCGAGACAATTATTGGTGAAAATTCTATATTTTTAAAATCCGTTGATTCAAAATACGGTAGTGATCTCACTTCGATCCTAAAAATGCTGGGTGAGTATACGCCCGTAAAAAATAATTCAGAAATTCTTGGTAAAATTGATAAATTATTAATAATTTTGGACTCCGCGCGGTACCAACAGGGTAGTGTTAGCAATAGTAGTAATAATAGTAATAGAAGCCTGTTGGAGGCGATCCGTGATGATAGCAGTATCGTGAGTAAACAAACAAATAATGTAAAAGACGAAGAGAATAATAGTATATTGAGCAACAAGGTGACATTAGTACAACGTACTACCAAGCCAGTGAAAGCCACAGAGCAGTCGGTTCATGCGGGTGCAGCGGGTACTCGTATCAATCGTGGAAATTGTATGAATAATACCGAGTCCCACGTGGGCTGGGTAGCAGATGACTCATCAATAGAAAATGAAGCGAAACGGTTACAACCTAAGCATCCACTCAAATATTATCGTAAGAATGACAACGATCCACCCCCTCGATTGCTGGAATGCTGGCCTAATTTCCTCGAGAGATTAAATAATACCAGCGCGAATTCACTGGCCATGAACAGGGGATTTACTTCACTAACTGGCTCTGATCGGATGCATTTGTGTTATGAAGGAGCCAGTGCTGCCGGTAGAGGGTTACACTCCAGAGTACTTGCGCCGGTTCCGTACATCGTCCCTAGCAATGGATTAGGCGAGCCATTCGAACACTCTCTTACATTTGATTCCGAGTTTGAATCCGGCAATTTGCATCGGGTGGTGCAACGAGGTGATGCGAATTATGATTTATTTTTACGTTCTGATTTACATACTCCTGGGCATACTCAGTGGTTTTATTTCGCGGTATCGAATACTCATCCTGCACCATTGGTGCGACTAGCGGAGCAAGGGGTTCAAGTACCACCTGTAAGAGTTCGCTTTAACATAGTCAATTTAACAAAACCAGATTCACTTTTTAATATGGGTATGAAGCCAGTTGTATATAGTGTTCATGATGCGGCAACTAAAGGTGCTGGTTGGTTACGATCCGGGAATGACGTATCATATTATGCTAATTCATACGCACGAAATAATAACGCTGGTGAAGGTTTTGCCTGTTACTTTACTCTTTCATTCACTATTGAGTTTCATCACGCCAAAGACACGGTGCTTATTGCGTACTCATATCCGTACACCGTCAGTGACTACAAGGCACATCTAGGTAAGTACACTCCATACACTCCTTTACGTATTTGAATGACGTCATCATCCCTACTAGGACAAATCATGCGCAAACCAGGAGCCAATGACATCATTAAAGTGTCCAAGCTATGCTCCTCATTGGGTGGCGAGGACTGCGACCTGCTGGTCATCACCAACTTCAAAGACAAGGAAAAGGAGCGTATCGGTCCCATTACCGTGTCGATGATGGACGCTCGGGAGGAAGCAGCAGCCATTATTAAAAAAAATGGTACCGTAAATACTAAAAATACAACGGATAAAAATAATGTAAAATTAAAACCCGCATTATTTTTTAGTTGCCGTGTACATCCCGGTGAACCGCCAGCCTCGTGGATGATGAAAGGCATCCTTGATTTCTTGACCTCGGATACATCACAAGCACAATTATTACGACAAAATTTTGTTATTTATATTGTACCGGTGCTCAATCCGGATGGTGTTATCTATGGCAATAATCGATGTTGTCTCGCGGGTGTGGATCTCAATCGACAATGGAAAATACCGTTGAAGGTACGTACTTACTGGCTTCTCTATTGACCCATTTTTCTTATCTGTTTCATCGTACTAGGGGCTTCATCCAACGGTGTATCACTTGAAGAATTTTATGATTGCACAACGTAAAATCCGTGATATTTTGACCTACATTGATTTACATGGGCATTCACGTAAGTATAACGTGTTTATGTATGGTACAGATGATAAGAAGAAGCCTCGACCACAGATACGTGCGTTTCCTCGCTTTTTCTCGATGCATCACATCGGTCAGAAATATGTTTGCTTCCAGGATTGTTCATTCCACGTAAAAAAAGGTATTCATACTCACTCACTCACTCACGCACTCACTCACTCATTAACTCACTCACTCACTTACTCACTCATTCATTCATCAGGTCGTGAATCAACTGCGCGTGTGGTGGTTAGTCGTGAGCTGAATATCCCGTGTTCATTTACCCTAGAAGCTACATTCTGTGGCGCCAATTATGGCACATTAAAGCATTGTCACATGAATATCGGTCACCTGCAAGAAGTTGGTGCATCTCTTTGCGACGCAATACTTAATTTCGCCATCTCGGAGGGATACGTCAAAGATCCCTCAACCGTTCCGGGCAATGTCAAGGCGGTTGCACAGATTGTGCATGCAATCGCACTTGAAGATGGTGTGAAAGTGCAGTCATCAACATTTAGAGAGAAGCTATCGGTGCCTGATAGTTACAATAAGAATGGCGATGATAGTAGTATTCAAAGGGATGATAACGATTCTGTTATCGTCACCGGACGGGAAGACATGGATAGTGGTAGTGATGCCGACTCGGACAATGACAACAATAGCCTGGCAACGGATAGCAAGCTGTTCGTGTCGAAGAAAAATCAATTAATGCCTACATTAGCGCATGGTCGACACGTCAGGAATAATAATTCAAATGCGGTGACTAGTAGTGGGTTATTACCTGTGCCACCTACCACCGTCATGTCCAAAACACTGCAACCAAATCGGGTGTCAAGTGAAGGTTATCATTACTCGCTCACCTTACTCACTCACCTTACTCACTCACCGTACTCACTCACTCACCTTACTCACTCACCTTACTCACTCACTTTACTCACTCACCGTACTCACTCGCTCGCCTTACTCACTCACTCACTCACTCACCTTACTCACTCGTGTAGGACTTATGAAGTATAACAGTAAAGATGACAGCACGTATGCGACTCGTATTAACCACCTGATAACCGGTAGCACCAACAGCGACAGCAACATCTTGAGCGCTAACGGCCGCGTCATTTCGCCTGACAATATAACGGAAAGCACAAGTACGAAGGAGAAAAAAAGTAAAAAAAATAAAAAAAATAAGAAAATAATGGATGGAAAAGGAAAAGATGGTGGTGCAGAGGAGGA
>JACCDO010544515.1_pt1 | contig 15639 bp, 19 predicted proteins | sample 7446101 | NCBI WGS metagenome assembly JACCDO01 (sample SAMN15323440, study PRJNA562643) | freshwater metagenome | isolation source: river surface water | place: USA:Blue River Watershed | collected 2017-08-16
CGCTCACTACATGCGCAGCCGCTTGCCGCTTGGGTCGTACGGACTCGCCGCGAGGATGCGCGCCTTCTTTGGCTCACCCACCACGTGGACGACCAGCTCCGGTTTCAGGGCGGCAATTTCCGCTTCCACGTAACCCAGCGCCAGACTCAGACCGGTGTGATGGCCGTATGCACCTGTACCGAGTGAGTAGATGAGTGAGTGAGTAGATGAGTGAGTAGATGAGTGAGTAAGTGAGTACCGGAAGTAACCGAGCCAACTAATTTGCCGTTGTGCCATATAGGATCCAGCATTCGGCAGTCGGTATCGGTGGTATCCACAGCCAATTGAACTAGCCGTTGACTTGGGGGATTACTCTTTTCCTTCAAGGCCGCTTCTTTGCCAATAAAATTTTCTTTTTCAAACGCAATAAACTTGTCCAACCCGCACATACCTAGTGAGTGAGTAAGTAAGGTGAGTAAGTGAGTGAGTGAGTGAGTGAGTGAGTGAGTGAGTGAGTAAGTGAGTGAGTAAGTAAGGTGAGTGAGTAGTGACCTGGTGTGTACTCTTGTGTGAACTCCGTGCTCCAAATGCCGTATCCCTTCTCATGTCGCAGCGATTCCAGCGCTTTATTCCCAATATTCTTCATTCCTAACGGCTCTCCCGCCCTCAGCAACGCCTCATACAACGCCCGATGCTCGCTTGCAGGTACTGTGACCTCGTAACCTAACTCGCCGGTCAACGACACTCTCGCCACTACCGCGTCCCGCGACATCCCCACGTCCATCGTGCTCACGGCCATGAAGGGCAGCGCCTTGTGCGACAGGTCCCGATCGCCGCACAATTTTGATAGGATTTCTCTTGACTTTGGCCCTGAAATAGCAGAGTAAGTGAGTGAGTAGGTGAGTGAGTAGGTGAGTGAGTAGGTGAGTGAGTAGGTGAGTGAGTAGGTGAGTGAGTAGGTGAGTGAGTGAGTGAGTGAGTAAGAGTGAGTGAGTACCCGACAAAGAGAATCCGATCATTTTATCTGACAAGTTAGTGATTTGAACGTCACTTCCTGCACTTCCCGGCGCTGGCAGATGCGCGTGGAACCAGCGCTGATGCCACGCTTGCAGGTAGTATGAGCCGGTGATCCAGAAGCGGTCCTCCGCCAGCCTCATCACGGTGAGATCGCCCATCAACTGCCCGTTTGGCTTCAACATAGTCGCTAAACGCATCCTTCCGACACTTGGCAGCTTGGACGCCATCAGGTAGTCTAGCCACGCGCCCGCGTCCTTGCCGGTCACTTCGTAACGGCCATAAATCGCGGTTTCCCACAGCCCTGCCGCAGTGCGACACGCTTGCACCTCTCCGGCGACGTACTTCTCCGCATTTGACCGCCTTTGAGTGGGCGTTTCAACAAAATCCTGACCACAACGAGTGAGTAGATGAGTGAGTAGGTGAGTGAGTAGGTGAGTGAGTAGGTGAGTGAGTAAGTGAGTAAGTGAGTAGGTGAGTAGGTGAGTGAGTGAGTGAGTACCTTCTCATTCAACGTGAAATATTGTGGAAATTCCATTCCGTAGGTGACTCCAAACCTCGCGCCAAAGCGGTCTTTCATGATGTCGTAAGCGGCCGTTGCCTTGAACGGCCGCCCTGCAGACAGCTCCTCGTTAGGGTGCGTGAGGATGAACCGTTTCTTGTAGAACTGCTCTGTGGTGTCCTTCAGATACTGATTATTAGCTGCGTAAGAGCCGTATCTGGCCACGTCCATCCCGAACACGTCGAAACCCGGGTCGCCGGTCGTCATCCAGTTCGCTAGCGAGAGTCCCACTCCTCCTCCTTGAGAAAATCCCGCCATCACACCACAAGCAACCCAGTAGTTCTTCAAGCCAGGCACTGGACCCACGATAGGGTTGCCATCCGGAGTGAAGGTAAATGCACCATTGACCCACTTACGAATACCTGAGAGAGCAAGTAAGTGAGTAAGTAAGTGAGTGAGTGAGTGAGTGAGTGAGTAACCTACTCTCTCTAGTGCAGGGAAGCGGGCTAGACCGACAGATAGCTCGTCGGTGATGCGGTCCAACTCCTCGGGGATCAGCTCTTGTCCGTAGTCCCACGGCGCGCCTTGCACATTCCAATGCTTAGGATTTTGCTCGTATATACCCAGCAAAACACCGCCTCTTTCCTGCTGTAAGTAAGTAAATCCCTCCAGATCTGTAACGGACGGCATATTCACACCTCCTAACGCGGTAATTTCTGGCACGTCTTCCGTGATCAAGTAGTGGTGCTGCATCGGGGTGACCGGCAGGTTCAGACCCACCATTTCCCCCACTTTTCTGGCCCATAAACCGCCAGCATTCACCACATGCTCAGCTATAATCACACCCTTTTCGGTCTGTAATTCCCACTCTCCAGAGGGTCGCAACTTCATTGCTACGACCCGGTTATGCAAGATTACTTCTGCTCCACGCTTCTTGGCTGCGCCAGCATATGCATGAGTCGTGCCATGCGGATCGCATCTACCTTCACTTGGATCGAATAAGCCTCCGACGACGTTAGAAACGTTGACGATGGGGCACGCCTTCACTATCTCCTCTGGCGTGCATAAGTGAGTCTCGTGGCCCAGACTCTTGAAGTGAGCCCACTCCGTTTTTAAGCTGTCAAATCTCTCTTTTGTACCTGATGTGAATAGGATATGAGTGAGGGAGTAAGTGTGTGAGTATGTGAGTAATTACCAGCTAAACTATATCCACCAGTTTTTTTCAATCCAACGCTTTGACCACTTTCCTTTTCAATTTCATTGTATAATTTAATTGTATACGCTTGAAGGCCAGCGATGTTAGAATCTTTATTTTGTGCATGAAATCCTGCTGCAGCATGCCATGTTGACCCAGCAGTTAGTTCTGCTCGCTCAATTAACCCCACATTTTTCCATCCATTCCTAGCTAAATGATATAATATTGAAGCTCCTACAACTCCTCCACCTATTACTACCGCCTGGTAATGCTTTGTAGGCATCGCATCCTCGTGATTCCATCTTGTTAAACCTGGAAGGCACCTTTGATGGCGCAATCGCGCTACTCCTCGGGATAACCTTAACATAGCGTCGCGACTATTAGCTGATGAGCAAATATACGACCCAGTGAACGAGAGTAGTCCCGTAGTGCTGCACTATGATTTTGTCAAAAAATGTTGTCAAGGTTGTTGATGTTCAAGTTTTATACCGGCACGGGTACCTATAAGGCTATAGCACTAATAGAAGAAGGTATATTGCAATCTTAACAGTAATTACACTACATAAAATTCATCCTTCACGGATATTCAATCTAAGTCTATCAGTAGGTATCTCATAATATTATTTGTGACCTACTTGAGTCACAGGAGTCACAGGATGAGAGTGCATCGGGTATTTTTGCATACATCTCGTGTCACATGCGTCTTTATCCGACACACATTCTTCATCGGTAATTACCAAAGTTACATAAACACCACTATGATCCTCTCGAACTATATGTGCTCGTTGTACCATTTTACCCGTCTTCCAGCCTGTTGGTACTGGTTTCCCATCAATCAAATCTACCCCTTGATAAGCTTTTATACCATCAGTTATAGAGACTCTAAAATGATGCCATGGACAAAGTACAACTGTATTAGTACGTTGAGAGATAATAAACATAATATGAGTACGAAGACGAGGAACAATAATAAAGAGAGTGAATGAGTACCTGTCATCCCCAACTCTTCAATATCTTGCAATGGACCAAGTGTTAGCGGTCCACCAGCGTGATGGCACACACTGTCAATTGCCGAAAGACGGTTATTATGGCGGAATATAGTGATATAACGCCCTTCAACGCATGTATGCAAGCGATCGCCATTAGCTGGCAATCCACTCTCGCACACTTGGTACTCCATTGTGGTAACAAGTTCTAATTTGACGATTCACAAATACGCAAACAAGCAAGCGATCACGCGATCAGGGTAGTAGTAACATTGCTCTTCCAAGACTTCCTAAGGATTTTTATTTTTTTACAAGTTGAAAGTTGCGGCCTTTCACCTCCTGTGGGGGACCGACATTGGATTGAACAAAATAAACAGTGGATAGAGCCAAGTGATAGGTGGCCAAAGCAAGCGACTACATCGGGATGGCTGCGAGTGGAAGAGGAGGGCTCGCACAAATATACTTATTTATTCACAATTTTACATTTGTATGAACAATACTTTCATCGTCGCCAGCTTCAACAACACCGTCTTCTTCTTCATCCTCGTCGCTTTCGGCGCTTGCATAGCTTCCATCCGATAAGTTTATCGCAGTAGTTGATTGCCACAATTCGTCAGGAACTAAATGCCAATGTACTTGCAAGCTATGACGACTCCTCCACGCCAAGAGTCGCCTGTACGGTTGGTGTGAAAATGTAATGGAAGCGCCGTTTAAGTCATAATGCCTCCATCCAGGTCGTAGGCTTGCTATTTGGAAGTTTTGCTGCATCGGGTTGTAGATAAATGTCAATAAAAACTGATCGAATTCGTTGTGACAACTGTCTGCCTCACCCGATGTCCCACACAATGGAATGTAGTTCCTAATACAATGTGGGTCAAGGTCATCTGCATATTTTGGATAGTCAAAAAATGCGTAATTGATAGACGAATTATTTGCGACAATATGTGCTGCTTTAGCAGGGACTGTGAACCCTTTAAGCTTACATATGACACATCCTGTGTATGCATGTTTTAACTGCTTTGAAACAACTGAATGTCTTTTTTCATTCACAGGCATTGCAGGAGACCAATAAGAGAGCCTAGGATCCAAGCAAATGTTCAAAAAACGCGCATTTACAACATCCACAGGCGTGGGGACTGCAATGACATGTGCTGTTGCTATATAAGCGAGGTTTATCAGAAGGAGCAAAATAATGTTGTAAGATAAATGTACCTTGTTGTAGCATTTTGAAGTATGGAATCAATTGCTGCTCTTTGGCCAAGATCAATCGTCGTAACTCGCTCTTATTAGCTGTCTCGCTTGCAGTAACAACATATTCCGCTTTACAAAGAGAGATTTCCCTCTTCAGCTCAGCGATATCTGCCTTCAAAGTGGCAACATCCATCATCATATTCCCGCACTAGGGAGGGAGGAGGGGGGCGGTGAGTGAGCTCTCAATGACCCATATACCCACCTATTCCATCGGAGAAAAATTATGATTTTTCCGAAATTTTCGAGAAAGCGGCAGAGGTGTGGACTAGGTCTAGAATCTTTTTACATATTACAATAACACACGCGAGGTCTTCACTTCTTGGTCGGGATCGGACATATCGTCACGCCGCCCAGCTCGTCGATCAACTTATCCACTTCGCTGGTGTCTGCGTTCTCCTTATTTGCACTCACACTCAACACCGTTTCCGTGCTACTACTGCTACTACTACTACTACTACTACTACTGCTGCTGCTGGTACTTGTGTCTTGCACCACAACAGGCGTATCGAATAAATCCTTGAAGTTCTTGGACACGTCGCTCATGATCTTAGTCACTCGGTTGTTGATGTTCATCAGCGACAGGTTCTCGTCCTTGATGTTCACGCGGTCGCCCATGTTCTTCACCACCAACCCTTTTTGCATCTGCATTTTCTCTAGTTCATTGCGACTTTCTAACTCAAAATCATCACGGAAACTTTTGATTATTGTGTCTGACTCGTCTGACTTCATCCCTAACTCGGTCAACAGGACGCTGCACATGCGCATCGAGGACTCTGCCTCGTCCATGATTACTTTAGTAGAGCCTGATTGCAGGAGACTGAAGTAGTCATTCGTATTCACGGCTCTGCATAGGATAGGGACTGACGGATATGCCTCGCGCAGTCGTTCCACAGCCTTGTGCGACAATTCATAGTCGTTGTAGGTGATGATGAATCCCTTCGGGGTCTCGATACCCGCCGTGCTGAGCACCATTGGCTGCGAGCCGTCTCCGTACAAGACACTTTTACCCGCTTTGAAGCCATTAATAACTACATTCGGATCTAAGTCAAACGCAACGTACTTGACACTTCTGCCGTTATTTTTCATCGCGGCTTCGGTGATGGATGGAAGGGCTAACATCTTAGACATGGCCATGCCGACGTCACCGAATCCACAAATGACGTAGACATCACAGTCGTCGTAGGACTCGTGTCCAGTGGCGAGTGAGACATCGTCGCTCGTAGACGAGCCAGCTAATTGTGGCGAGTTGCCTTGGTCCAACTGGGAGTTTGAATATAGTTGCTTTCGTTCCAAACTTTCTACATACTCCGCTGCCTTGTCACCCAGAGCAGACAGATATGGCGTCAATGCCATTGAGATAACCACCACGCCCACTAGAACCTTGGATAATTGATCGGGTAATACATGCAGCTTGTCAGCTAGTGTCAACACAACAAACGCGAACTCACCGCCTCCAGACAGCAACAATCCTGTTCGCACACTCTCCGCCTTGGACAGACCGAAGAAGGGACCCAATAGAGTAGTAATGATCGCCTTGAAGGTGATCAACCCACCTAGTAACGCCAGTACCACTGGCCATTGCTCCGTGAGAACGACTGGGTCTACTGATGCGCCAGTAGTTAAGAAGAATAAACCAAGAAGCAAACCTCGAAATGGCTTGATATCTGCTTCAATTTGTGTTCTATAATTTGATTCGGCTAACAAGGTCCCAGCCGTAAAGGCCCCAAGAGTGCTTGATAAACCTAACTGGTCAGTTAGTGCGCCCATCCCTAATGCAACCACTAAACATAAGGCAACGAATGTCTCGGAAGACTTGGTTTGAGCAATTAATGAAAACATATAACGCACGATATTGCCACCGACAACGAGGATGCCTCCTAACCCGAGTATCGCCTTCAAGAAGGTGGCTCCTAACAGGGTTAATTGAGCTGATAATGGCATAGGACCATTGTTGCTCTCAATAATAGGTAGTAGCACGAGCAACGGCACCACGGCAATATCTTGAAGTAATAGCACTCCAAGTGATGCGGCGCCAAATTTCGTCCCTAATTGACCCTTTTCTTGCAATACTTTCAATACAAATGCCGACGACGATAAGGATAATGCCGCGCCAATCACAAGCGCCTCATCCACTCTTGTTATGTCTACAAAGTCGGCATTAGTGTGGGTAATGAATTCTAGTACTTTAACTCCACCGATGAATGGAAAGACAAAGAATGCGGCAGTTGATAGCACAACTTGTAATGTTCCCATTCCAAAAGCAAATTTTGATAAACCCTTTAATCTATCAACTGTTAACTCGAGTCCCTGCTCAAATAGTAAAAATAACACACCAAAATCAGCAATTGATTCCATATCTTGTAGATCAGCGAATAGGCCGAGACCTGCTGGCCCCATTACCAAACCAGCACTTAGAAAGCCTATTACTGCACTAGCCTTTAACCATTTAAATAATGGTACAATACCGATGGTAGCACACAAAAATATCAATAAATCATTACCTAAAAGTTTAAATGCACCTGTATATAGTAATTGTAAGGAGTTAGAGATGATATATCATTTATATAATTAAATGAGAGAGGAAGGAGTAACCTGAATCACTTTCAAGGAATATATTTTTAACTTCTGCGGTTTCTACAGGTGCAGCTAAACTATCACTAGACGAGGCTGTATTCAATGCTCCTTGAAAGAATTGATCCAAATTACCAATACTATCACTTATTCCACTGATGTCAAAATCAGGAAGCCATGCTTGCTGTCTTGTATACGACGGATTCTTGCGTAAAGATGGCATACGATAGCCATTAGTAAGCACCGACAGCAGCAGAAAGACTGCTAGAATGCTCCTGAGCAGTGACCTACTCACCATACTCACTTAATCGCGCTTACACTCACTACGGAGGAGCGCTATTTATTCTTTCGTTAGACAAAATTTGATGAGTCATCATGCATACCGGTGTAGGTAGAGAGACTTTGAGATGTACGTAATTAGTGTATGAAGAGCAGCGGTAAGCCGACAGCAGCAGTTGGCGTGTTACTGATGCCGTGGATTCGAGCAGAATATACTCAGTTCGTTTGTTTTCATTCGGAACAGTTAGGGTTAATGCTGCTCTTGCTGATTCATTCGGGAAAAAAAGAAACAAGAAAGAAACTGAGGATTTGTACACTCTCATTCCGTCGACACACTTATTCACTCGCTCGCTCTCTCGCTTGCTCATCATTAGCCAGTCAGTCGTTTACGTAGTGTAGTGCAAGTTAGAAGACAGCTTTGATTGCGAGTGATAGAGATAAGCTTCGAGAAACAATGTTATTCTCTAGATATGTCGCTTGTATGTTACTACTCTCATCATGGAGTGTTATCAATGCTTATATGTTAAACTCACGGGGTACTCACTTACTCATTCATTTTCCTTTACATTCCATACTTACTCAACTTACCATAGGTTCATTATCTTCCCAGTGTAACTACAGACAGAATTATGCTATTAAAGCAACGGATGATGATTGGGGTATTGTTAGTAGCGAAAGCATTGAAGAATATGAGAATCTTCTTGATTTAAGTAGCACCATAGAACCAACAAAAACCAATTATAATTACCTTCTTGATGAATGGACTCTAGGCGGTAATGACAATAAAAAAGAGAACAATACAGGTAAATTCATCACATACCCCTCGTACTCACTCATGCACTCACTGTCACACTCAGGTATAATAAATAGAAGTGAGAGAAAATCGTTGCTTAAGTTTATAAAGTCACCACAAAGAAGCAATCAAAGAAAATGGAGTGATTTTGACAGTTATTTAGAAGAAGAATTAGGCGATTTGGACGGTGAACTAGAAGAGAAAGACATGTGGATGCAGGAGTTACGGGACGTAGTCGAGCAGAAGGTGGGCTACGCAATCTGGTCTAAAAGATCAGAAAAAGAAATACAAAAAGAAATCAAGAAACAATTATTAGCAAAGGGAATGAATATTCCAGAAAATATTCAGAAAGTCATCCGAGCGGTACTCACTCACTCACTTACTCACTCACTCACTCACTCACTTACTCACTCACTCACTCACTCACTCACTCACTTACTCACTCACTCACTCACTCACTCACTCACTCTTTAAGGTGTATATCGAGCGCTCTCACTCATTAAAACAATACAAAAAAGAGAACGAACTTGCTTGTACCGAGTTCCGTAAATGGATGATTGAGCAAAGACGCAAGACGAAGAAGGACATGTTGCCAGCGGCCAAGGTTGAAGTGAGCAAGAAGTGGTTGACGTTGCACCCCAGGAACTCGTTGACTTACTATCAAACAAGAAATAAATTGCCCTCGATTATACTGGACGAGTGCACCATTCCTGTTCCAGGTGTAACGGCGTTCAGTACCGATCCCGCCAAAAGGGACTCCAAATTAAGCGGTAATGTTCGATCAGCTATTATAAGCGGCAGCAATGCCTCGTTAGTAACCAGTAACCCACCACCAGCTGCTAATGGACAGTCGTCACTTGCGGTTGGGAACACAATACTTACTCAGTCGGTGCTGAACTGGGACAAGACGAAGGAAGATATGCCTGTTAACTCGGTAATAATCGCTGGAGGTGTGGGCAAGAGCACGCCAGAGCGCAGCGAGGTGTTTATGGTTGACGATGTACCTATGGTGATAGCGAACAGTAATGTAGATGACTATTTTGTTGTGTTGTAATGTTTTAATCGATTTTTTGTACTTATTTACACCTTTTCTTTACAATTATACTTATGCAGCGCCCCACTCACTCACTCACTCACTCACTCGCTCACCACGTCCATGTTGGATTCATCGATTTCATCGTCCATTCCTAACGCTTTGCGACAATTTACACAATACCAAGGTTCCGTGGGGTCTGCCGTCAAACCGACACACTGGAAATGGAACCACTCTACTGTGCACTCGATATTCTCACATGCAACCATCTGACCGTAGGAGACTCGTCGGCAATAACAGTACAATGGCTCATTAGGATCAACTATTGTTGGAATCTCTGTTGGGTCTTAAGTAAGTAGGTAAGTAAGTAAGTAAGTAGTTCATGGAGTGAGTGAGTAAGGGAGTAACCTATACTATTTTGGTTTCTTTTCTTTCTATTTTTACTGGAATCTACACCAGACATCTCGTCACCTTCATCATTGTGAGGGAAGAGGTGAACTATACTCTTGGTGGTAACATCGAGATTAATTATTCTTTTATCTATGAGTGAGCGAGAAGATTAGTGAGTGAGCGAGTGCGAGTGAGTGACTATGAGTATAACCTAAATCATCATAGATACTTTGAGCTAATTTATTCTGTCCTTCAAATGAGAGTAGCAAATTATTTCTACGCTCAACTAGCTCGTTGTATCGAGCCATGAAAACCCCGGCATCTACCGTTTCCTTATTGTCTAAGAGTAAATAAATAAGCATCTATAAGCGTGAACAAGTGTGTAATTGATTACCTATTGCATTTTTTAAATCATTTAATATATTACTCTCTGCTGTAGCTAATTCTAAAAGTGTTTCATGACTACGCTCATCATTCCTACGTAGCTCATTCAATCCTGACACAATCTTCTTCGGGACGTCGTGAAGCGACTCAATTATCGAGGAAACAATGCTCATTTCACCGATTCCTTTCTTCCTTCCTTGTATTTTTTTCGATTTTTAAAAAAGTACCGGTAATGGTGGCACTTTCTTTTTGTTAGATAGATAGTCAAGTGCGATTGCAGCGGCTGCACAACAAGTAGATGGCGCGAGTTGCCTCCCGCGCAGCTAGCCGCGGACACAAAGAATCTCTTTACTTCGCAGTGAATTTATTTTTGGCCGGTACCAAATTGATTTTGGCAAGAAAGTTGGCACAAGTCAAGGTATAGAGATGCACGGTAAAAGGAGTCCTAGCGTGTCGAGTGCATCGTCTGCTGCCTCCAGGAGTGTATCGGCAGCCACGCCATTAGCTGTAGTACAAAATTTATTAAAAAAATGGCAAGATTATCATGAGAAATGTGTAATAATAGTGAAAGAAGTCATTGAGTATGAGAATGAGCTAACTTACGTCACTGCTGCGAGGCTGGAAGGAGTGAGTGAGCAGATGCGCCCTTCTCGCATTTCTCACGAAGTACTGCAAGGTTTAGAGGCAAAATGCTATGAATTAATTGAAATACAGCAAAAAATGATGAAAATTATTGAAGAATTAAAAATTGTGTCGATAGAAACGGAGTTGGAGGTCAATGGTGAGTACTTGGACGGGGTTATTCATCAGTTGACGCAGCAATTACTACTGGAAATGACAATATCTAATGATTTGTGCAAGAAGAATATGTACGGTGTTACTGATAGCAGTATGAAGAATATTGATGAGTACAATGTTACAGGAAGCTCGGCAAGATACGACTCGGATGCACTTGTAACTATACTTGCCTGCTTCACCTACTGTCCATACTACAAACCGTCAGAGGTGCAAATGATACTAGATCTTTAGTTATATAAATACAACTTTAAATTGGTTGAGTTTGTTCAATCAAATAATCAACACTTTCAGGGAAATGTGTTTGCATTAACGGTAACAGTGTCTCCCGCACTTGCTTATGGTAGTTATTGACCCACTCGAGGTCGCCAGGTGTCATCAAGCCTCGATTGATAAGCTTCGTCTGAATGGGGGCCAAGGTGATGGTATCGAAGCAACAGTATCTTCGATTGTTGAAGTTATTCGGTGTCTTCGTGTCGACCGTAATACACACGTTCTCGATGCGAATGCCGAACGCCCCATCCTCGTAGTACCCAGGCTCGTTCGATGTCGTCATTCCTGGGGTAAACCCTGCCTCGTTATCTCTTTTACGAAATCCGATTCCTTGTGGACCTTCGTGTACATTCAAGAATGCTCCTACGCCGTGACCAGTTCCATGCAAGAAGTCCAGTCCGTGCTGCCACAACGGAACTCTCGCCAAGCAATCAATGCGGGAACCAAGCGTGCCTTCAGGAAAGATCACTTTTGCAATAGCAATGTGTCCAAGCAGGACGAGGGTGAAGCAGTCCATCATGCGTTGCGTAGGTGTACCAAAGTGTAACGTCCGAGTGACATCCGTAGTCCCGTCGTTGTATTGGGCGCCAGAATCAAGTAAAAACAACGAATCCACTCCCAGCTTAGCAGCGGTGTTCTTCTCTGGTTTGTAGTGGATGATGGCACCGTTAGTGCCGTACCCCGCGATCGTGCTGAAGCTGGGTCCAACATGACCAGGCATTTTACTGCGGAACTCTTCTAACTTAACGGTTACATCATATTCTGTAATATTAACATCCGGATTTCTCATTTCGTTCGTTAACCAATGAAGGAACGCCGTCAAAGCCACGCCATCTCGCACATGCGCTTGTCTTATACCTCGCAACTCGTCGTCGTTTTTCTTTGATTTCAACATGGTGATGGGCGATACCTTCTCCACTAAGTTGCTGCTGTTTATCGCGCGATACAACTTCCAGTTGAGCTGTATTGGGTCGCACACCACCTTGCCAACAGCGCTTTCTTGCGCAAGGAATGACTCGATTTGGTCGTAAGGAAGGATTTCCACGTGCTTTTCGAAATGATTTATTACTTTTTCATTCGCTTTTTCAGCATCAACAAACAAGTACGCCTTATCCACGGTTACTACTGCGTAGGAGATAGCAACTGGGTTGTAATTGACATCCGAACCACGGATATTGTACAGCCACATGATCTCATCAAGCATGCTGAGAACGATTGCTCGAGCTCCCCAAGCTTTTAACTCATTCTGTAAATTGTTGATTTTATGAGAATGAGAGACGCCAGCAAGCGAGATATCATGGCATAGGATGGCGCCTTTGGGTGCTGATGGGCGTCCATATTCTTGCCAAATTTCATCGATTGGATTAGTGGCAAGCGCTTTTAATGTAATATTTCTTGGTTCCAATATTTTCTCTGAATAATGAAGCAAATGAGTGAACTAATGAAGGAATAAAGGAGTAGATGATGCAACATACCTAATGCTTTTGCTTGGGAGGCAGCAATCAAGAAAGGATCAACACCAATAGTTCTACCACTAGGAATGTTAGCAATAATCCAGTCATTGAGCTCAAGGACTCCTGGCTCACCGCTTTTCATAAGAGTCCATTCAGACGATAACTGAGTTGTAGCTTGAAGGAAATACCTCCCATCAGTCCACAAGTATGCCTCGTTCTGCAATATTAAAGCAGTCCCAGATGACCCAGTAAAGTCTGAGATAAATGCTCTTCGCATATCTATCTCCGTCACATATTCACTCTGGTGGGCATCGCCACTGCCAACAATCACCCCATCGACGCCGAGCTCTTGCAACTTGCCTCTTAACTTGGCTAGTTTCGCCATGATATTTTTCTAGTTCCTATGGGGATTCCGCGACATGTTCTGCAGGACCTGATTGAAGTTGAGTGAGAAATGGGATGTGCAACTATGCACGCTTTGCATGGCTAGGAAGCAGCTGGCTTTGCACATCTTCGAGTGACTAAGGGTCTTGCGAGGGAAGCGAAGCAATCAATCGCTGGTAGCAAAAATGTAGGTAATACAGCAGGTGACTGCCAACGGACAGAAATCTCAGGGCGTCGATAGCGCAACAGAGCATCGATAGCGCAGCAGATTTCTTGCTTTTATAACGCAAGTAATCTGCCTGACTAACGGTTCACTGCGTGAAACTAAAAGTCGGCGACACCGGCGCCGGTACATCGCCAAACACTAGCCGTTGCGCAAAAAAAATCATCGCCAAAAATAGAGCAAAAAGAACAACGAAAAGAAGAGAAAATGGAGTCAAAGTTCAAAGGAATGTACAAAAAGGGCATCGACCAAGACGAATGCAAAGCCAGAAGGTAGCATTCATTCGCTTTTCACTCATCTTAGTTCTTCTCATATGCATTCACTCGCTATCTGCTGCTGACTAATCACTGCACTGCTATTACATTTGCTAATCATTCTTGTTCATCTCTATAGGGAAACCACAACATTAGCGTTACGTAAGGAGAAAAAGGAAGAAGGAATGGCCAAGAGAAGAAACTTGATGGTATCACTTACTTATTACTCATCCACTTACTCACTTACTTATATACTTGCTTCATCAGGTGGATAATTTCATGGAAAAGCCTGCTGAAACAACAGTTTCAGGTGTAACCAACCAAGCAGATGCATCCAAGCAAGTCTACACGATAAGTGACATTCCAAACTTGTTACAAGGATTAAAGTCGAGTGATGTTGCGGTACAAGTAGTTAGTATGAGAGGATTCCGAAGATTATTATCATGCGAGCGCAACCCACCAGTGCAGCAATGCATTGACCACGGAGCAGTTCCTTACTTCGTTTCTTGCTTACAAAGACATGATTGCACTGATTTACAATTTGAGGTAATTTACTCACTCACTCTTACTCACTCACTCACTCACTCACTCACTCACTCACTCACTTACACACTCACTCACTCACTCACTCAGGCTGCTTGGGCATTAACCAACATTGCATCAACTGAACGCACAAGATTAATCGTGGAATGCGGTGCCGTCCCATACTTGGCTCAGTTATTGACCTCCCCAGTCCCTGACATCCGTGAGCAGTGCGCATGGTGCCTAGGTAACGTGGCTGGCGATGGCCCAGAGTTAAGAAATGTTGTATTAAACACCGGTAAGACTACTGCTCCCTCCCTCACTGGCTCACTCACTCACTCTCTATACAAGGTGCATTACAACCATTAGTACTGAATGTAGCCCAACCAGCAAGTGTGTCATTACTTCGTAACTGCACTTGGGCACTCTCAAATTTCTGCCGCGGCAAACCTCAACCAGCTCTGCAAGTCGTGAGTCCTGCGCTGCCTGTATTAGTCAACATCCTCCACCAAAACGCCGACCAAGAGGCCACTATCGACGCCACGTGGGCCCTGTCCTACATCTCTGACGGCGACAACCAGCGCATTGAAGAGGTAGTAAAGCACGGCGTAATCCCTAAGCTAGTTCATATGATGGGAAGCGGAAAAGCGCAGTTAGTAGTCCCAGCACTTCGAACTCTTGGCAACATCGTCTCCGGCAACGACTCTCAAACTCAAGCAGTTGTGAACGGCAACGTCTTACCTACATTAGTACCTCTTCTCTCACATAGTAAGAAAAATATCCGCAAAGAATCCTGCTGGATGTTGTCCAACATCGCCGCTGGCAACCAAGACCAGCTGAAGCAGCTCATGAACACTCCGGACTTGATCACGAAGGTGCTAGTGCAGCTGTCGTCGTCCGCCGAGTGGGATGTGCGCCGCGAGGCCGCGTGGGTGGTGTCCAACATCGCCACCTCCGGAAGCAAAGAAAACATCATGAAACTAGTGGAATATGGCGCAATCCAGCCAATTTGTGAGCTTTTAGACGTTGGCGAAGTCAAGATGGTCCTGCTCGCCATCGAGTCCATCCAGGCCATCTTGAGCGCGGGATTAGACAACGAGAAGATCGTGCAGTTAATCGACGAAGCAGAAGGAATTGAGAAGTTAGAGACGTTACAACAGCATGAAAACACAGAAATATACGAGAAGGTCACTCACTCACTCACTCACTCACTCACTCACTCACTCACTCACTCACTCACTCACTCACTCACTCACTCACTCACTCATCTACTCACTCACTCACTCACTAACCTAACTCATCTACTCACTCACTCACTCACTCACTCACTCACTCACTCACTCACTCACTCACTCAC
>JACCDO011636172.1_pt1 | contig 15639 bp, 9 predicted proteins | sample 7446101 | NCBI WGS metagenome assembly JACCDO01 (sample SAMN15323440, study PRJNA562643) | freshwater metagenome | isolation source: river surface water | place: USA:Blue River Watershed | collected 2017-08-16
AGGTTTAGGTCCTGACGCCAGAAATGGTGTGGGGGTTCGAGTCCCCCTCCTCGCACCACAAGATTGCCACTTGGCCTGGACTTCACATACCCTGATCTTCATTTAAGAGACGAGAATAGCTGTGCAAATAGAAAACTTAGGTTCCTTGGACCGCAAAATGACTTTGGAATTCGCTCGTGCCGATTTGGCAAAAGCACGTGAAGCCCGCTTAGCAAAAGTTGCTAAGACCATGAAAATGGCTGGATTTCGTCCCGGCAAAGTCCCTAAGAATATTGTAGAGAAGCAGCATGGCATGCAAGTGGATTACGAGCTTCAGTTTGATAAAGCTGCTGAGCTCTTTTATGAGCAAAGCCAAAAGGAAGGACTTGCACTTGCGGGTCAACCAAGACTTGAGCCAAAGAGCGAACTAGATGCTGACAAAATTGTTTTTGAAGCCTTTTTTGAAGTATTGCCAGAGGTCAAAATTGGTGACTTTAGCGGCGCAGAAGTAAGCAAGTACACCACTGAAATTGGTGATGCAGAAATTGATCGTGCTCTAGACGTGCTTCGCAAGCAGCAAGTGCATTACCATCCACGTGGCGAAGCTGGTGCCCACGGTGACGGTGGTGCTAACACTGCAGCCCAAGCGGGTGATCAAGTGGTAATCGACTTCGTTGGCAAAATTGATGGCGTTGAGTTTGCAGGCGGTAAGGCTGAAAACTTTGAATATGTATTAGGTGAGGGTCGCATGCTCCCTGAATTTGAAGCGGCAACTTTAGGGCTTAAAGCAGGGGAAAGTAAATCATTTCCATTGAGCTTCCCAGCGGATTACCATGGTAAAGATGTAGCCGGCAAGACTGCAGAATTTACAATCACCGTTAAGTCAGTGAACTGGCCACATATGCCTGCTGTTGACGATGCTTTTGCTTTGTCATTAGGCGTTACGGAAGGTGGCGTTGCAAAGATGCGCGCTGAAGTTAAAGAAAATTTGGTTCGTGAAGTAAAGCGTCGTATTACTTCATTATTAAAAAATGAGGTAATGGAAAAAATAAACACTCTATGTGAGTTAGATGTTCCTAAATCATTGCTAGCCCTAGAGCAAGAACGCTTAGTGGAAGGTGCTCGACAGGATCTTACGCAGCGCGGTGTTCCCAATGCAAAGGATGTACCAATTCCCGCTGAACTATTTGCTGAGCAAGCTCTCAAACGCGTCCGTCTAGGTCTTATTTTGAGTGAGTTGGTTAAAAAGCAAAACTTAGCAGCTACGGCCGATCAAATTAAGGCTGAAATTGATGAGCAAGCGGCTACTTATGAAGATCCAAAAGAAGTGGTTCGCTGGTTCTACAGCAATCCAAGCCGTTTAAAAGATATTGAAAACTTAGTTTTGGAAGATAACGTCATTAAATATTTCACTTCTCTTGCAAAAGTGACTGATAAAGCCGTAAGCTTTGAAGAATTAAGTAAGCTTAATTAATCATCTCATTGCCATCCATTACTTTTAAAGGGCTCCCCACATGAACCATCTCCAATCTGAATACACAGAACCTCAAGGATTGGGCTTGGTTCCCATGGTGATCGAAACCTCAGGAAGAGGTGAGCGTGCTTACGATATTTACTCACGCTTATTAAGAGAGCGCGTTGTTTTCTTGGTTGGCGAGGTAAATGATCAAACTGCAAACCTAGTCATTGCACAACTTCTGTTTTTAGAGAGTGAAAATCCTGATAAAGAGATTTCTTTGTACATTAACTCTCCAGGCGGATCTGTATCTGCTGGCCTAGCTATTTATGACACCATGCAATTTATTAAGCCACATGTAAGCACTTTATGCATGGGCATGGCAGCAAGTATGGGTGCCTTTTTATTGTGTGCTGGTGAAAAAGGTAAACGTTATGCATTGCCTAATTCACGGGTGATGATCCATCAACCACTTGGTGGAGCCCGTGGACAAGCTTCTGATATTGAAATTCAGGCACGTGAGATTCTGTATCTGCGAGAGCGTTTGAATAAGATCTTGGCCGACCGAACTGGTCAATCGATTGATACGATCGCTAAAGATACTGATCGAGATAATTTCATGTCTGCTGAGCAAGCTCGCGAATATGGTTTGATCGATAAAGTGATTGATAAGCGCCCTTAATTATTTACTAGCAACTTAGGCGAGCAACTTGAGCGATACCAATACTAATAATTCAACAGATAAAGTTCTGTATTGCTCTTTTTGCGGCAAAAGTCAGCATGAAGTTAAAAAGCTTATTGCTGGGCCATCCGTTTTTATATGTGATGAGTGCATTGATTTATGTACTGACATTATTCAAGAAGAGATCGCCAAACTTCCTAAAGAGGCGGGCGATGATGCTTTGCCGACCCCTCACCAAATTCGTGAGAATCTAGACCAATATGTAATTGGACAAGATCACGCTAAAAAAACCCTGGCAGTTGCGGTCTACAACCATTACAAGCGGCTTCAATATTTGCCTAAGCCAAAAATGGCGAAGTTAGATAAAGATGGTAAGCCAATTGAAACGGCTGATAAGAAGGAAGCAAAACTTCCCGCTAAGGCAATGGTTGATGGGGTTGAGCTAGCTAAGAGCAATATTTTATTAATTGGACCTACAGGTTCAGGCAAAACTCTGCTAGCACAAACATTAGCGCGCATGCTTGACGTTCCATTTGTAATGGCCGATGCCACCACATTAACCGAAGCAGGTTATGTTGGCGAGGATGTTGAGAACATCATTCAGAAATTATTGCAAGCATGCGACTATAACGTTGAAAAAGCGCAGCGCGGCATTGTTTATATCGATGAGATTGATAAAATTTCTCGTAAGTCTGATAACCCTTCAATTACACGCGATGTATCTGGTGAGGGCGTTCAACAAGCACTGCTGAAGTTGGTCGAAGGCACAATGGCCTCGGTTCCACCACAGGGTGGCCGAAAGCATCCCAACCAAGATTTTTTACAAGTAGACACAACTAATATCTTGTTTATTTGTGGTGGCGCGTTTGATGGACTCGAAAAGGTTATTCAACAACGTACAGCTAAAACCGGAATAGGCTTTAACGCCACAGTTCCAGGTAAGGATGATCGTGGTGTAAGTGACCTTCTGATTGAGGTTGAGCCAGAAGATTTAATCAAGTTTGGCTTGATTCCTGAGTTGATTGGTCGTTTACCTGTGGTTGCAACCTTGGCACAACTTGATGAAGAGGCTTTGATTCAGATTCTGACTGAGCCTAAAAATGCGCTAGTCAAGCAATATCAAGCACTTCTGACAATGGAGGGCTCGGAGCTGGAAGTACGCCGCGAGGCTCTTTCAGCTATTGCCAAGAAGGCGATTGCTCGTAAAACGGGTGCTCGTGGTCTTCGATCCATTCTTGAAGGCTCTTTAATGGATGTGATGTATGACCTACCATCCTTAAAGAATGTGCAAAAAGTAGTTATCGACGAATCCAGTATTGCAGAGGGCGGAAAGCCCTTATTGGTTTACAAGCTGGATGCTGAACAACAAGAATTAACTAAAAAAGCTTAATTTCTTAGGGTTTTCGCTATTTTTAAGGCGTTTTTGCCTCTTTTTGCTTGTTTTTCCCCTTGAATTTCTCAAAGTGCTACCCATATAGGTAGTATGCTACTCAAGAATAAAGTCTGTATTTAGTGGTCTATGCTTTAAGTACCACTAGAAATTGACACTTGAGGATTGACTACTTTGGAGGAATTGCCCCATGCCTGGCCACTTATTACTACCCTCTGAACCGATTCAACTACCTTTGCTCCCGCTTCGGGATGTAGTTGTATTCCCCCACATGGTGATCCCTTTGTTTGTGGGCCGCCCAAAATCCATTAAGGCATTAGAAGCCGCAATGGAAACTGGCAAGAATGTCCTCTTGGTTGCTCAAAAAGCAGCCGCAAAGGATGAGCCCGCTATTGAAGATCTTTACGAGGTTGGGTGTATTGCCAACATCTTGCAGATGCTCAAATTGCCCGATGGCACAGTAAAAGTGCTTGTAGAAGGCGTACAGCGCGCTGAAGTAAGTCAAATTGAAGATAGCATGGGCTACTTTAATTGCGAGGCTACTCCAACAGCAATGGATGCTCTAGATGCTCACGAAACTGAAGCATTGCGTCGTGCCATCATGGCGCAGTTTGATCAGTACGTAAAACTGAATAAAAAAGTTCCCCAAGAGATTTTGTCTTCGCTGGGAGGTATTGATGACCCAAGTCGCCTAGCAGATACTATCTGCGCCCATCTCCCAGTCAAGCTTGAACAAAAGCAACGTCTCTTGGAGATGGTAGATGTTGTTCAGAGACTAGAAAGCCTTTTGGCTGATCTCGAAAGTGAGATTGACATCTTGCAGGTGGAAAAACGCATCCGTGGACGAGTCAAACGCCAGATGGAAAAGAGTCAACGCGAGTACTACCTCAATGAGCAAGTCAAAGCAATACAAAAGGAGCTTGGAGAGGGTGAAGAGGGCGCTGATCTAGAGGAATTAGAAAAGCGCATCAAAGCTGCCAAGATGCCTAAAGAGGCTTTGAAGAAGGCGGAGTCTGAGCTTAAGAAACTCAAACTCATGTCGCCAATGTCCGCTGAAGCGACTGTGATTCGCAACTTTATCGATACCTTAGTCAATCTTCCCTGGAAGAAAAAAACTAAAATTAATAATGACCTAACAAATGCTGAAAAAGTATTAGATGAGGACCATTATGGTTTAGATAAGGTCAAAGAACGTATTTTGGAGTACCTTGCTGTTCAACAACGCGTTGATCGAGTCAAGGCCCCCATTCTTTGTCTAGTTGGCCCTCCAGGAGTTGGTAAAACCTCCTTAGGTCAATCTATTGCGCGGGCTACCAATCGTAAATTTGTACGCATGGCATTAGGCGGCGTTCGCGATGAGTCTGAAATCCGTGGACATCGTCGTACTTACATAGGCTCTATGCCCGGCAAGATTTTGTCTAGCCTAACCAAGGTGGGTGTCCGCAATCCACTCTTTCTGTTAGATGAAGTTGATAAGATGGGTATGGACTTTCGTGGTGACCCGGCTAGTGCTTTGCTAGAGGTATTAGATCCAGAACAAAATCATACCTTCCAGGATCATTACGTTGAAGTTGATTTTGATCTATCAGACGTGATGTTTGTGGCTACCTCAAATTCACTAAACATTCCCGGTCCATTACTTGATCGTCTGGAAATCATTCGTTTAGCGGGCTATACAGAGGATGAAAAAACAAGTATTGCCGTGAATTATCTTATTCCTAAGCAGATCAAAAACAATGGCTTGAAGAAGGATGAGTTAAAGATTGAAGATAGCGCCGTACGAAGTATGATTCGCTACTACACGCGAGAAGCAGGTGTTAGTTCATTAGAGCGTGAAATCAGCAAGATTTGCCGCAAGGTAGTCAAGCTATTGCTCTTAAAGAAAGAAGCCGCTCCGATCGTAGTTAATTCAGATAACCTTGAGAAATTCCTTTCTGTACGGATGTATGACTTTGGTTTGGCTGGAAAAGAAAATCAGGTTGGACAAGTAACAGGCTTGGCTTGGACAGAAGTCGGGGGAGATCTCTTAACCATTGAAGCCGCGACCATGCCTGGAAAGGGTGTCATTACCCGCACAGGTTCAATTGGTGATGTAATGAAAGAGTCTGTTGAGGCAGCTCGTACTGTAGTGCGCTCAAGAGCACGTCGTCTCGGTATTACGGATGAGGCTTTTGAAAAGAAAGATATTCATATCCACTTTCCAGATGGCGCCACTCCGAAAGATGGCCCTTCTGCTGGTATTGCCATTACTACCGCACTTGTCTCAGTCTTTACGGGTATTCCTATTCGCTCGGACGTAGCAATGACAGGGGAGATCACGCTTCGTGGAGAGGTCTTGCCGATTGGAGGTTTAAAAGAGAAGCTTCTTGCTGCCCATCGCGGTGGAATTAAGCTTGCTTTAATTCCCGAGGAAAATGTCAAAGATTTAATTGATATTCCTGACAACGTGAAGAATGCGATAGAAATTGTTCCTGTTCGCTGGATTGATAAAGTATTGGAGCTTGCGTTGGAGAGAATGCCTGAAGCTTTGCCAGATCCAAGCCCCGAAGAATTGGCAAAAAAAGCCTCGGAAGCCAACAAAGCCAATGAAAAGGTTTCTTCTGGAGAAATCCTTAAGCATTAATCAACAGGAGGGTTTCCCGATCTTTTTACCTCCAGTTTTAAGGGTAAATTGTCGGGAAAACGCATTCTCTTCGGTGTTTAGGTTACAATATCGTTTGTAATAATTTGGGGCGCTTAGCTCAGCTGGTAGAGCGTCTGCCTTACACGCAGAATGTCGGGAGTTCGAGCCTCTCAGCGCCCACCAAATCATTACTCTTTCTAGCCTTTTTCCGGCATCTCCACACCCCTTATTCCTCTGCCTAGTAAAATAGTTTCTTACTTAATTATTACTGGCGAACTACTCCATGTTTGACACAATCCGCAAGCACCAAAGACTAATGCAGTTCGCGCTTATGCTGGTCATAGTTCCTTCCTTCGCTTTCTTTGGAATCTCAAGCTATTCCAGTTTTATGGATGCAGAAACTGATTTGGTTAAAGTGAATGGAAAACCCATTACCGCTCAGGAAGTAGAGATGAGTGCAAAGCGTCAGGCAGAACGTGCTGGTGGTAATTTACAAATTGCACAAAGCTTGCAGTTTCGTCAGGCCGTCTTAAATGAATTGCTACAACAGCGCATCCTCGGATTTGCGGTCAATGATTTACGTTTACAGGTAGGCAAAGAGGCTCTGATTAAGAGTCTGCAAAACATTCCCCAAATTAGGGCGCTCTACAAGCCTGATGGCAGCTTTGATGATGCCCGATTTAAACAGCTTCTAGCAAGCAATGGCCTGAATGAAGAACAATTTTATGCAAGTCAGGCTTTTGATTTAAAGATAAGCCAACTTCTAAATTCTGTAACAAGAACTGAGTTAGCTACGCCTAAAATCTCTGAGATCATTTCTACGCTTTATGAAACTGAAAGACAAGTTCAAGTCTTGTCATTTAATGCAAAAGATTATTTATCTAAAGTAAACCCAAGCCAAGATGAGCTTCAAGCCTTTTATGAGTCCAATGCTAAGTTATTTGTAAGTCCTGAATATGTTGATGTGGAATATATTGTTCTTAGAGCTGATCCCAAAGAAGATGCAAAAGTATTTAGCGAAAAAGCAGATATTTTTGCCAATCTAACATATGACCAATCGGACAGCCTTAAGCCTGCTGCAGATAAGTTAAAGATATCGGTTCAAACTCAAAAGGGCCTAACGCGTAGCGGCATTAATACAGGATCTAAAGATCATCCTCTTGCCAATCCAAAAGTAGTTCAATCTTTATTTGGTGATGAGGCAGTTAAAAATAAACGTAATATTGAAGCAGTTCAAGTTTCTCCTGGGGTTTTTGTTTCTGCTCGTGTAGTCACATTTCATCCTGCGCAAACCCTTCCATTTAAAGATGTTGCAGTTGAAGTCAAGCGTCAGGTGAGCCAACGCGCAGCAGAAAAACTGGCTGTAGCAGCAGCATCAGAGCGTTACGATTCCTTGCAGAAGGATCCGAAGAGCAATGCGGGTTTTGCGGCTCCTTTCTGGGTATCGCGTAACAAACCTTCCAATTTGGTTGGCACTGCATTAGATGATGTCATGACTATTAGCCCCGACAAATTGCCTGCTGTAGTCTCGATTCCTAATCCTGGAGTTGGTAGCACCCTGTACCGCGTCGACCAAGTTCGTCAACCACCAGGAGGTGATGCAAAAATTTACAAGGCTCAAGCAGCTCAGATTCAGGCCCTTGCTGCCCAATCTGAATTTGCCGGCTTTATGTCCTTTTGGCGTGACTCTGCAGGTGTGAAAGTAATTAATCCGCTAAAGCCAAGCAATACTGGAGCAGGTAGTTAGTTGAATTAGTTTTTTTGCTTGCTGCTTAACAAATTTTGATAGGGCATCATTGCGGCCCAGACATTTCTAAAAAGAATTGTCTGGGCTTTTTCATTTGGATGAATATTGTCAGCCTGGAAAAGCTCTTTTTGAGATGCTATTCCCTGCATAAAAAAAGGCAAAAGCTCAACTCCCTCTTGCTTTGCTAGTTTCGAATAAATGCCTTTAAATTGATTGGTGTAATCCTGACCATAATTAGGCGGTATTTGCATTCCAAATAACAATACTTTCGCTCCAGATTTCTTGCTCGCCTGAATCATCATACGAAGATTCTTTTCTGTCTGATCAACTGAGAGGCCTCGTAGCGCATCATTTGCTCCGAGCTCCAACAAGACTATCCCAGGTTTTTTCTGCTCAAGAAGTGATGGCAGTCGGGTAAGGCCGCCTGAGGTTGTTTCCCCGCTGATGCTTGCATTAAAGACCATCCATGGGCTAGATTGCCTTTGTAATTGTTCCTCCAAGAGTTTGACCCAGCCAGCCCCTCGGGCTATGCCATATTCAGCCGAAAGACTATCCCCCATAACCAAAATAGTCGTATTTGCGTTGGCCAATGTCACAATGGACATAAGCAGGCAAAATAGACTAAGAAAAATTAGTCGACTTAATGGGCGGCAGCTATTGTGTTGATTCATCTTCTAAGAGATATAAATACCAAAATTTATGAGTAATCCATTCAAAGTTCTCAGCGCAAATCATTTGAGTAAGCAAGTGTCTACCAATGATGGTGATTTGAGCATTTTGCACGACATTTGTTTTGATCTCTATGAAGGTGAAAGCGTCGCCATCACCGGTAGCTCAGGATCAGGTAAAAGTACCTTATTGGGACTCTTGGCTGGTTTAGATACGCCTACAAGCGGTAATGTCTTTTTAATGGGGCAAGATCTCAATACCTTAAATGAAGACAGTAGAGCATCTTTAAGGGGGGCTCATGTTGGTTTTGTATTTCAATCATTTCAGCTATTACCTCATTTAAATGCATTAGAGAATGTCATGTTGCCTGCAGAGCTCAGAGGTGACTTAGACGCTAAAGAAAAGGCATCTAAATGGTTGCATTTGGTAGGCTTAGGGGATCGCCAGAAGCATTTTCCAAAAACCCTATCAGGTGGCGAGCAGCAGCGAGTTGCCCTAGCTCGCGCTTTTATTAATAAGCCCGAGATCTTATTTGCAGATGAGCCCACTGGAAGCCTAGATGAGGCAAGCGGTAATAGGGTAATTGACCTACTTTTCGACCTAAATCAGGCCAATCATTCGACCTTAATTTTGGTTACGCATGACCCAGCCCTAGCCAGTCGGTGTCAGCGCCAATTACAACTTCAGGGCGGGAAATTGTTGTAGGCAAAACCTTATAATCTAGGGATGTCTTTTTTCCACTTTTTACCCGGCGCAGACGCGCTTTCCCAGTTCCGCCAACAGAGACTCTTAGCCTCACTGGCTAGTCAGGGAGTAAGGCTTGAGTCAATTGAGGCTCAATATGTCCATTTGATTTGGTCTGAAAACCAACTGACAGATGCAAAAGAGGGTGTTTTAAAGAGTTTATTGACCTACGGTCAGCGCTTTGACTCCAAGATTCAGGCGGGTGCAGGCCTATTTTCAAAGCCATCTTTAGAGGCAGCCATAGTCATTCCTCGCTTTGGTACTGTATCTCCATGGGCAAGTAAAGCAACCGATATTGCACGTCAATGTGGTTTGGATATTTTGCGGATTGAACGTGGTGTTCAATTTGCATGGAAGACAAAAAAACCTTTAAGTATTGAACAAAATTTACTTGTCATAGCCGCTATACATGATCGTATGACTGAGGTGGTCATTCAGTCGATTAATGAAGCTGAAGCGCTTTATCAGTCACTAGATGATCGCCCTTTAAAACGTATACCAGTCCTATCACAAGGAAGAGCAGCCTTAGATTCGGCCAATCAAGAGCTAGGATTAGCCCTATCCGATGACGAGGTTACTTATCTAACCGAAAGTTTTATTCGTCTAGAGCGCAATCCTAGCGATGTAGAGCTCATCATGTTTGCTCAAGCTAACAGCGAACACTGTCGTCATAAAATATTTAACTCCTCATGGACTATAGATGGCGAAGATCAAGAGCGCTCATTGTTCGCCATGATTCGCAACACGCACCAGCTTCATCCTGAGGGAACAATCGTTGCCTATTCTGATAACTCTGCTGTGATGGCAGGTTGCGATGCTGAAACCTGGGTTCCACAGGGCTCAGACCATCGCTATGAAAAGGATATCCGCCTAGTTCATACACTGATGAAGGTGGAAACCCACAATCATCCGACAGCCATCGCTCCTTTTCCTGGTGCATCAACGGGTGCTGGCGGTGAAATTCGCGATGAAGGTGCAACTGGTATTGGCGGTCGTCCTAAGGCAGGGTTGACTGGCTTTTCTGTATCTAATCTCAATATTCCAGATGCTGATATGCCATGGGAATCTGAGGTTTATGGAAAGCCGGAAAGAATTGCGACACCTCTACAAATCATGATCGACGGCCCTTTAGGTGGGGCAGCATTTAATAACGAGTTTGGTAGGCCTATATTAGGCGGATATTTCCGTGTCTTTGAACAGACTTTAGATGGTGTCCGTCGTGGTTATCACAAGCCCATCATGATTGCTGGTGGTATTGGCAGCATTGACTCTATTCATACGCACAAGAAACCTATAAAAGCAGGTCATTTATTAATCCAGCTTGGTGGCCCTGGTATGCGCATTGGCATGGGTGGTGCTACAGGAAGCTCTGTTTCTACGGGTACAAATACTGCGGATTTAGATTTTGATTCAGTCCAGCGTGGAAATCCTGAAATGGAACGACGGGCCCAAGAAGTGATAAATGCTTGTCGCGCAATGGGCGAAAAGAACCCAATTGTTTCGATTCATGATGTCGGTGCAGGCGGTTTATCTAACGCTTTTCCGGAGCTTGCAGACGGTGCTGGCTTAGGCGCCAAATTTAAATTACGTAGTGTTCCTCTCGAAGAGAGTGGTATGAGCCCCGCTGAAATTTGGTGTAACGAATCTCAAGAGCGATATGTTTTAGCAATTGACACTAAAGACTTAGATCTCTTCAAGTCATTATGTGAACGTGAGCGTTGTCCTTTTGCTGTAGTGGGTGAAGCTACAGCGGAGCGTCAACTTCAATTAGATGACTCGAAACAGGCAGTTGGTGCAGATGCCGCATTACCAATTGATATGCCGATGGAGGTATTGCTTGGCAAACCTCCTAAGATGCATCGCAATGTGCAAAGAGAGCTTAAATCATTTGATGACCTCAATGTGACTGATGTTGATTTATCTCAAGCAATTGCTTGGGTGCTTCAACACCCAACGGTTGCAAGCAAATCATTCCTCATCACAATTGGCGATAGAACTGTCGGCGGCTTAAATGCCCGCGATCAATTTGTAGGTCCATGGCAAGTGCCAGTTGCAGATTGCGCCGTCACATTAATGGATTACAAGGGTTATCGCGGTGAAGCAATGAGCATGGGAGAGCGTACTCCCGTTGCGGTGATTGATGCGCCTGCTGCTGCCCGTATGGCTGTAGGAGAAGCAATTACCAATTTATTGGCTGCAGATATAGACAACATCCAAGCAATAAAACTCTCGGCTAACTGGATGGCAGCCTGTGGCTCACCCGGGGAAGATGCTAAGTTGTATGACTCGGTAAAGGCCGTAGGTATGGAGCTATGTCCCGCCTTAGGTATTTCTATTCCGGTTGGCAAAGATTCTTTGTCTATGTCTACCGCTTGGAATGAAGGCGAGCAATCTAAAAAGGTAGTTGCGCCAGTTTCTCTCATTATTTCTGCCTTTGCTTCGGTCCAGGATGTTCGTAAAACACTCACTCCGTTATTGAGCCTGAAAAATCAAGATGGCTCTCCACTGGAGACGGAGTTGATCCTAATTGACTTGGGTCGAGGAAAGAATCGTATGGCAGCCAGTATTTTGGCTCAGGTTCTAAGCCAGTCTGGTACTACAGCACCTAATGTGGATCATCCAGAAGATCTTAAATCGCTTGCTGCAGCAATCATTGCCTTACGCAAAGAAGATAAGCTTCTTGCTTACCATGACCGATCTGATGGTGGCTTATTGGCATGTATTGCCGAAATGGCATTTGCAAGTCATTGCGGTGTCTCTATTAATGTCGACATGATTGCAGTAGATGTTGAACTAGAGCAAGATTATGGCGATGCTAAAAATTGGGCTCAACAAGTTTCTGGTCGCCGCCATGAGCAGACAATAAAAGCATTGTTTAATGAAGAGCTTGGTGCAGTTATTCAAATTCGCAGGACGGATCGAGATGCGGTATTTGCAGTGCTCAGACAATTGGGCTTAAGTGCGTTTAGCCATGTTATTGGTAAGCCGAATACCAATGGTCAAATTGAAATTTGGCGTGATGCTAAAAAAATATTTGCAGAGCCTCGCGAAGTTCTTCAAAAGATGTGGACTAACACTAGCTATCAGATTGCTCGCTTAAGAGACAACCCGTCTTGCGCTGATAGTGAATTTGCTCAGTTAGACAATATCTCTGATGCTGGACTATCTCCTAAGCTCACTTTTAATCCCGCTGAAGATATTGCCGCACCCTACATCAGGCAGAATGTTCGACCAAAGGTTGCTATTTTGCGCGAGCAGGGCGTCAATTCGCATGTAGAAATGGCCTATGCAGTTAATTGGGCTGGGTTTGATAGTTATGACGTGCATATGTCCGACCTATTAAGCGCTAAGACCAAGTTAGATGACTTCAAAGGCTTGATTGCCTGCGGAGGCTTTAGTTATGGCGATGTTTTAGGAGCAGGTGAAGGCTGGGCAAAAACGATTCTCTTTAACCAGTCACTGCGAGATCAGTTCTCCAGTTTTTTCCAGCGACAAGATAGTTTTGCTTTAGGTGTTTGCAACGGCTGCCAAATGATGAGTAATTTGGCGGAGATTATTCCAGGGGCCCAGGCCTGGCCTAAATTTACCCGTAATCAGTCCGAGCAGTATGAAGCGCGTTTAGTCATGGCTGAAGTATTGGCTTCACCATCTATCTTTACTCAAGGCATGGAAGGTAGTCAATTACCAATTGCTATTGCACATGGTGAAGGGTTTGCTAATTTTAGTGAACAAGGTAATTTACAGCAGATCACTCAGCAAGGATTGGCGGCATTACGGTTTGTTGATAATCAAGGTCAGCCAACGGATGTCTATCCAATGAATCCTAATGGTTCTCCTGGTGGTCTTACAGGTGTCACTACACCTGATGGGCGCTTTACAGTCATGATGCCTCATCCTGAGCGTGTATTTAGAGCAGTCCAGATGAGTTGGTGTCCTACTGATTGGCTTGATACACCGGATGGTGCTAGCCCTTGGTTGCGTCTATTCCGTAATGCCCGTCGTTGGGCAAATTAACTCGCAAAAAGCATCCATGGAAGCAGTTACGTTTTCTGAGAGCGGTGGAGTTCGTTATCTTCATTTTGGTAGCGAATTAATTCAAGGCGCAATGCGCATCCGTGACCCTGATGAAATTTATCTTGAATATAACCAGCAGATGATGGCTTGGTTATTATTTTTAGAAACGAAACCTGGGATGCGTGTCGCTCAATTAGGCCTTGGGACAGGCGCTTTAACAAAGATTCAGCATCGCTATTGCCCAGCAGTAAAAACCACTGTAGTTGAGCTCAATCCAGCTGTTATCGTCTCTGCTCGCAGTATGTTTTTTACACCTGACGACGATAGAAGATTGGAAACTCTTCAGGTAGATGCCAAAATCTTTGTAACGAGCGCAAAACACCGCGATCAGTTTGATGCTGTTCAAGTTGATTTGTATGATGCCATCTGCGATGGTCCTTCAGCAAGTTCTCTAGATTTCTACAAGGGTTGCTTTGACATACTGAAGGCCCCGGGTGTTATGACAGTGAATCTATTTTCACGCCATCCTAGTTTTAAGGTGAACTTAAAGCATATTTGTGAGGCTTTTTCTAATAGAGTCTTATTGTTCCCTGAGTCGCATGATTGCAATGTAGTTGCAATAGCTTTTAAAGGACCAAAATTAGAAGTTGAGTGGAGTGAGGTTAAGAAGCGGGCCAAACTGATTGCAGAGAAAACTGATCTACCAACAAATAAATGGGTTGCGGGGCTCAGCAGTGAAAATGCAAGGCAAGAAAACAAGCTCTCCATTTGATGGCGTATGAGCTGATAAAAAAGGCGATCTATTGATCGCCTTTTTTACAACTTACAACTTACGGATGCAACTCTTTAGATGGTTACTGTATCTGCAACGTCACTAAATGACTTCAGCTTATCAAAGCTCATATATCTATACACTTCACCAGATTTAGCATTCAGAGACTGAACTTGCTCAAGATATTCAGCGGGGGTAGGAAGGCGACCCAATAATGCAGCCACGGATGCCAATTCTGCTGAGGCTAGATAAACTCGAGTATCAATACCTAAGCGATTGGGGAAGTTACGTGTAGATGTAGATACTGCGGTTGAGCCTTTGCGGATTTGAGCCTGATTGCCCATGCAGAGAGAGCAGCCTGGGCTTTCCATACGAGCCCCTGCAGCACCCAACATGCCGTAGTAACCCTCTTCCATTAAGACCATTGCGTCCATCTTGGTGGGTGGGGCAACCCATAAACGGGTTGGCATATCTTTCTTGCCTTGCAGAACCTGACCAGCAGCACGGAAATGACCAATGTTGGTCATGCATGAACCAATAAAGACTTCGTCGATCTTATCGCCCGCAACTTCAGATAGAACTTTTACGTCATCAGGGTCGTTAGGGCATGCCAAAATTGGCTCTTTGATTTCATCAATATTAATTTCGATGATCTCAGCGTAGTCAGCATTGTCATCAGCTTTGAGGAGCTGTGGATTAGCAATCCAAGCTTCCATAGCCTTAATACGGCGACCAAGGGTGCGCTTGTCTTCATAACCATTAGCAATCATCCACTTCATGAGTGTGATATTTGACTGCATGTACTCAATGATTGGCTCTTTATTAAGGTGAACGGTACAACCGCCAGCGGAGCGCTCAGCTGAAGCATCAGAGAGTTCGAATGCTTGCTCAACTTTAAGATCTGGAAGACCTTCAATCTCCAAAATGCGCCCAGAGAAAATATTTTTCTTTCCTTGCTTTTCAACCGTGAGCAAGCCCTTTTTAATGGCATACAACGGAATAGCATTTACTAGATCACGCAAGGTGATGCCAGGCTGCATTTTTCCTTTAAAGCGAACCAGAACTGATTCAGGCATGTCTAATGGCATAACGCCAGTAGCGGCAGCAAAAGCTACTAGGCCAGAACCGGCAGGGAATGAGATGCCAATCGGGAAGCGAGTATGGCTATCGCCACCAGTACCGCAGGTGTCAGGCAACAATAAACGATTTAACCAACTATGAATAACACCATCACCTGGGCGCAATGCAACGCCACCGCGATTGGTCATGAAAGGAGGCAGTTCATGTTGCGTGCGAATATCAACAGGTTTTGGATATGCAGAAGTGTGGCAGAAGGACTGCATTACTAAATCAGATGAGAAGCCTAAACAAGCCAAGTCTTTCAACTCATCGCGAGTCATTGGCCCGGTTGTATCTTGTGAACCAACTGTTGTCATGCGTGGCTCACAATAAGTGCCTGGTCGGACACCTTGACCCTCTGGTAGACCACATGCGCGACCAACCATTTTCTGCGCCAAACTAAATCCTTTTTTATTGTCTGGAGGGCTGACCGGTACGCGGAAC